>Ga0209168_10000180_pt1 | contig 71294 bp, 51 predicted proteins | sample Coa_R1_FD_187156 | JGI IMG/M metagenome (GOLD analysis project Ga0209168, IMG submission 187156) | Surface soil microbial communities from Centralia Pennsylvania, which are recovering from an underground coalmine fire - Coalmine... | ecosystem: Environmental > Terrestrial > Soil > Unclassified ...
GTTGTCACCGACGTAGGTCACCTTCGGTCCAATATCCAGCAAGATTGGCTTGATTCGTTCAAAAGTTTCACGCCGGCCGCCGACCATCACCGACAACTTGCCTTCCTGCAGAGTGATGACACTGCCCGAAACCGGCGAGTCCACCATGTCCGCGCCTTTTTCTCGGACCTTTGTCGCAAATCCGCGGCTGACGGCAGGACTAACTGTGCTGATATCGGAAAAGATTTTCCCGGAGCTTAGACCCGCTAGCAAACCGTCAGCGCCTTCCATGATGGCCGTCAGTGCAGCCGAGTTTGTGACCATGGCGAACACAACGTCACTCGCTGTGGCGGCGGCACGGGGTGAGTCAGCCCAAGCCATGCCTTTCTCGATCAGCCATTCCGCTTTCTTGCGAGTGCGGTTATATCCGGTGATGCTGTGCCCTTTGCTGAGCAGGCGGTTCACCATTTGCCCGCCCATTGTCCCCAACCCGACAAATCCCAGCTTCGCCATTCTTTACTCCAGTCAAGAATTGGATCTCAGCAGCGGTTGTGCTTCACTCGACTTCGAATCTTCGCGAACTTGTAAGAGGTGAGCGCGCATGGCCGCCCGCGCCATTTCACAATCTCGCCGTTCAACCGCATCCAGGATCCGCCTGTGGTGATATTGACCGCGCTCCGGGCCGCCCTCGACATAAAAAATTCGCATGCGCTGCTCTCGCAGCAGCCCGACAATCGAATCAATGAGTGAAAGAATCAGTGGATTCGCGGCTGCTTCGGCTAGCGAAAGATGAAAATCCAGATCAGCCTCGATGAATGCAACCGGATCCTGACGCAGCCGGTCCATCACGTTGAATGCATCCCGCATCGCACTCAGATGTTGCTCCTCCGCCCGCGTCGCTGCTAATGCCGCGATCTCCGGCTCGAGGATCGTGCGCAGTTCGGCAAGGTTCGCGGAACCATCGGCCTGGCCAACTCGTATCATCCAGTCAAGCGACTGCCGCATCGCTTGCCCCGTGCCGTTGGTGATGAAAGTTCCCCGGCCTGAATAGGCTTCTACCAGCCCTTTTTCCCGCAGCGCTTTTACGGCTTCGCGAACGGCGGTGCGGCTCACGCCGAATTTCTGCGCGAGTTCTCTTTCAGCCGGCAGCTGGTCACCGGCCTTCAGGCTCCCCTTGAGGATCGATTCCTCGATTTGCGAAACGATCTGCTCGTAAAGCCTGGATGTGCGAATGGCTTTGTACATCGATTTTCCAAAAACCTCACTCGGGCTCGCAATATAGCATAGAGATGGTTATTAGGTATAGTGGTCTGACCACAATACCTCACCACAAACGACCTAACTGACCGATACCGTCTTTGTGTTCGTGAACTCGCGAATCCCGTAAGGTCCGAGCTCGCGACCGTGCCCTGAGTGCTTCACCCCACCAAACGGAATCCGTGGATCCGACGCGACCATCCGGTTTATAAAAACCATGCCCGCCTCCAGCTCGGTGACGAAGCGTTCGCGTTCTTCGTCATCGTTGGTCCATGCGCTGGCACCCAGCCCGAAGCGGCTGTCGTTGGCGATGGCGATGGCGTCTTTGATGTTCTGCGCTCGAAACAGACACGCGACTGGTCCGAACAATTCCTCTCGATACGCCGGAGCACTCTTCGGAATATTGGCGAGCACGGTGGGCGCATAGAAATTGCCCGGACGTTCCAGCTTTCTTCCACCGGTTAGAACCCGAGCACCGGCTTTTACGGATTGCTGAACCGCTTCATCAAGGCTTTCCACACCATCCGGAGTGGAAAGCGGTCCCAGATCAGTGCTCTCCTCCATAGGATCGCCAACCTTTAGTGCTTCCATTTGACTTGTGAACTTTTCCTCGAACCGTTCGAAGATCGAATCCGCGACAATAAAGCGCTTCGCAGCGATGCAGGACTGCCCATTGTTGATGATCCGCGCTTTGACCCCGGTTTTGACAGCTTCATCCAGATTCGCACTTGGCATCACGATAAAAGGATCGCTGCCGCCTAATTCGAGAACGACCTTCTTGATGCGTTTTGCCGCGCCAATCCCGACTTCTACGCCTGCCTGCTCACTTCCCGTGAGTGTCGCCGCGACCACCCGGGAATCCTGGAGCACCGCGTCCACCTGCTTCGATCCAATCAGCAGTGTCTGAAAAACTCCTTCCGGAAAACCAGCCCGGCAAAAGATCTCTTCCAATTTGAGCGCGCATTGCGGTACGTTCGAAGCGTGTTTAAGCAAACCAACATTGCCTGCCATCAGCGCTGGCGCCACGAACCGGACGACTTGCCAAAAAGGAAAGTTCCAAGGCATCACTGCCAGGATCGGCCCGAGTGGTTGATAGCGAATGTAGCTGCGCTTCACCCCAGTGTCGATGACTTCGTCAGCGAGGAACCGCTCTGCATTCTCCGCGTAATACCGGCACGCCGATGCGCATTTCACCGCTTCGTCGACCGCCGAGCGGAGTGTTTTTCCCATCTCTGCGGTCATCAACTTGGCGTGTGCTTCTTTTTCTGTCTCGAAAATCTCCGCCGCTTTGGTCATCATGCCCGCACGTTCCGCAAACGACACGCAGCGATAACTGGCAAACGCGGTGGCAGCACGCCCGATTTTGATTTCCACTTCCGCATCCGAAAGGACATTAAACGTTTTCAGAACCTGTCGAGTGGTGGGATTGATGCTGGCAATTGACATCGGCGTGGAACCTCCCCGTCAAGCGTCGAACGCCCGACCGGAACTAGAGATCCAAATCGGTCCAACCACCATACCACAAATCGCTTGACAGCAAACCAGCAGCAATGGTAGAGCTGTCAGACCACAACCAATCCGGACGAGGTGTAATGCACCATGCGCGCTCCTGCGGTTTCTTGCCGCTCCACCATGCGAACCTTGCTAATCTCCGTAACCGCCCTCGTTTGTTTACCACTGGCCGCGCAAACCTACAATGGCCGGATACTGGGAACCGTCGCCGACCCTAGCGGAGCTGCGGTAAGTGGCGCCGCCATCACTATCACCGATGTTCAACGCGGCACAACCCGCACCCTGACCACGGACCAGTCCGGCCTCTATGCGGCTCCAGATCTCTCGCCCGGAATTTACAAGGTGCGAGTTGAGGCCAAAGGGTTCAAGACCGTGGAACGCACAGGTGTAACGGTCGAAGTTGCAAAAGATGCTCGGGTCGATATCGGCCTGCAAACAGGCCAAATCAATGAAGTGGTTGAGGTCTCCGGTGAGGTTCCCCTGGTTGACGCGACTTCATCGACCCTCGGTGGAACGCTGACAACCGAGACCATTAACGATCTTCCCTTAAACGGTCGTAACTACGAAAACCTCTTACAATTGCGTCCCGGTGTCGTGCGCTACCCCGGGGGTGGATTTTCGACTACCAGTACAAACGGCCTTCGTGCCGAAGACAACGCCTACTTGATTGACGGGTTGTTCAACAGCGAGCCCTTCTCTGGGCAAAGCATCATCAATGGCGCGGGTATCGCCGGTGATTCGGCAACGATTCTACCGGTTGACGCGATTCAGCAGTTCAACGTCGAGGAGAACCCTCCTGCAGAATATGGTTGGAAGCCCGGTGCTATTGTCAATGTGGCTCTCAAGTCCGGTACGAATGGACTGCATGGCTCGGCGTATGCTTTTGGTCGTGACACGGTTTTCGACGCTCGAAACTACTTCAACACCGTCGAATCGGGGCCGAAAAACCCTCGAAATTTGGAACAATTCGGCGGCACAGCCGGCGCGGCAATTATCAAGGACAAGCTGTTCTTTTTCGGTGGTTATGAAGGCCAGCGTTACACCGTAGGCAACGTCGGGCAGATCTCGACACCCGCGACCGTTTCACTCGGCGGTGATCCCAATAACAGCGTAGTGGACGCCATCTCCGCGGTCCATACCGCTTTTCTGGCCGGCGCGCTTACTCACGATGTCAGTGCTTCCAGTCTCAAAATTGCCGGATGCACCATGAGCCCTTCCATCTCCTGCAACGGCACCGGCTTCCCCACTAATAACGGCACCAGCCCCTTAGGAGCAACCACCATCGAGTTTGGTCTTCCGAACACTGTAAGTGCAGACAACGCGGTCGGCAAAGTAGATTTTCACCTGAACGATCGCCATACCCTCACGAGCATGTATTTCTTCGGCAATAACTCGGGCACGGTATCGGACGCCAGCCAGTTGCAAAGCAAATGGCTCACTCAGATCCATACTCGATCGCAGGTGTTTGGAGAAAACTGGACGTGGGTCCCGAGTGCACGATGGGTGAATGAAGCGCGCTTCGGCTACAACCGGCTTTACCAACCTACATTCACAGCCGACCACAACCTCGCGGCCTCAACTTATGGCCTCGATACCGGGGTGACGAATCCGCTCTACGGTGGTTTGCCGCGCATCAATGTTTTCCCTTTCTACATCTTTCCCCAGGAATTGGGAGGATTCAATTGGCCCAAGGTTCAAGGTCCCGATACCAGATTCCAATTCGTCGATCATGTTTCATACACACGTGGCAAACATGCTTTCAAATTCGGTGGTGAAATACATCACGACGCTTTCAATGGTGGCGCATACGGTGGTTCAAGAGGCCGTATCAAGTTTGTCGGAGGAGCTTTCGACAGCGGCAACTCCTCGGGACTCGAAGATTTCTTTGCCGGCTTGCCAACTTCCGGCAGTCAGCTCGTCGGCGACCCGACCCGACACATTCACAACTGGGGATACGCGTTCTTCCTGCAGGACGATTGGCGCGTGACCCGAAACGTAACTGTCAATCTCGGGCTACGGTATGAGATCGATACGGTGGTAAAGGAAGATCACAATCTGATCGGTAATTTCAGTCCTGCTGCAGGACTTGAACAAGTCGGGCAGCAAATCAGTTCGCCTTACAACGGAGATCACAACAATTTTGCTCCTCGTCTCGGTTTGGCATGGGACGTAGCGGGGAATGGTAAGACCGTGGTTCGTGGAGGGGGCGGGGTCATCTATGAAACGATCAACTGGGAATCTTTTCTCGCGCTGAATAATGCGCTTGGTATCAGCACGATTCCAACAGGTGCCATCATTAACGCCAGCGGTGGCACGGCCGGGGGATCGATTTCCGTAGGCACCGTCAATTTTGGCGGTTCGAGCCTGAACTGGAATGGCCCGGGTACCGTCTTTCCCACAGGAACCATCAACTGCTTCGCGAACCCCTGCAGTCTTCTCGGAATTACTCCCAATCTTCGGACTCCCTACGTATACAACTGGACCCTCGGTGTCCAACACGCCTTTACTGAGGGCCTTTCCCTCGAAGTCGCGTACGTGGGCGACCACGGCGCGAAGTTAATTAATATCCGCGACATCAATCAGGTTGATCCGCAGTCCCCGGCTGAGATCGCTTGTGGTCATTGCGAGCAGGCAGGCAGGCCTTTTAACGCCCAGTTTCCTTATCTGAGCTTCATCTACCAGATGCAAAACATGTACGAATCCAACTACAACGGCCTGCAGACCACTCTGACTTCGCGAAATTTCCATGGCCTCACGAGCATAATCGGATACACCTATTCCCATGCCCTCGACCAGGTTGGCGCGAATTGGGATTTCGGCGCCGGCCTGGGCCTGCCTACGGACAGCATCCGTCCGGGACGAGAATACGGCAATAGCGACTTCGACATTCGCCATCGACTAACCATGTCGCTTACCTACGCGATTCCAGGTAAGCAGTCATTTGCGCAATTGCTCGAAGGATGGCAACTCAATTCAATCGTGACCGTCGCAAGCGGCCAGCCCTGGGGCGTAATGGACGCGGGAAATGACCTAAGCCAGACCGGGGAAGGCGCGGACCGGTGGGATTTTGTCGGCAACCCGTCTGACTTTAAATCGGGACCGAACCCCATTCCATGTTTTGGTTTTGGTGGAGTTCCTTGCAACCCAACGATTCCCGCCGCTTGTATGAGTGCTGCAACCGCCGCCGGGCCGGGCGCTGTGGCTTCGCTGAACGGCCTGGGATGCTACATGCAAGGCAATTCAGTTCTGATCCCTCCAGCGGCTGGTACCGAAGGCACCATGGGTCGAAACATTTTCCGTGATTCCGGTTTTCGCAACTGGGATTTCTCGGTAGCCAAAAATTGGAAGTTCGGAGAACGGCTTGGCGCACAATTTCGCGCTGAGTTCTTCAACGTGCTGAACCATCCCAATTTTGCCAACCCGTTCGGCGGGCAGAATGGGTGGGCGCACAACGATCCTTCCGTACCTGGACCGGGCGGTTTTGGTTGCGGATGTGCAACTCCCGACGTTGCAGCTTCGAACCCGGTCATCGGATCTGGCGGAAGCCGCGCGGTCCAGCTAGGGCTCAAGCTGCTGTTCTAGCACGTAAATTACAAATCGGGCTTTCTCGTAAGGCAGGCATGACGACAATTCTGAATTGCTGTTTCGTTTTCCTTCTGGCTGTTGCTGCCGCCGCTCAGCAGCATCCGGAACGCACGATCGACGAAATCAAAACCGAAGCCATCAAGCGCGCGGAAAACGGAATGTATCCGCTAATTGGCCTCGATTCCGGCGACGTCAAGGAAGCCTTCCAGGGGATCCACACCAAAGATAAAGACGAATGGGCATCCGCTTTCATGGCCGTTTCAGATCGCTATATGAGGGAGGCAAGATCGCTCGAGAAAAGCGACCCCACGAAAGCCAACGCCGACTACATTCGCGCATGGCGACTCTATTCGTTTGGCCGTTGGCCGTACCCGTCTTCTCCCAAAAAACAAGAGTCTTACCACAAAGCGATTGAAGCCTTTCTGGCACACGCACAATTCTGGGACCCGCCATTGGAAGTCGTACACATTCCATTTGAAAACTCAGAGATCATCGGATACCTGCGGCTGCCCAAGAATGCAAATGGTGCAGTACCAATTGTCATTGCAGTAAACGGCCTCGACAGTCGAAAAGAAGATCTCTCGGAAAGCTTCGGAGCCATTCTTCCTTTCGGTGTTGGCTTTCTTGCTGTAGATGGACCGGGCACGGGCCAGTCGCCGATCAAGGTGAACGAAAACTCTGACCGCATGCTGTCGCGCGTGATTGACTACGTCCAAAGCCGACCGGAGATCGACAAAAACCGGATCGCCATTCATGGCGTCAGTTGGGGAGCTTACTGGGCGACCAAACTTGCCATTGTCGAGCGCGGACGTCTACGCGGGGCCAGTGCGCAGTCACCCCCAATCGACGGATTCTTCCAGAAAGATTTCCTGATGAACTCGCTACTCGGAAATCGTGAGTACCTGTTCGACCAAGTGCCTGCTTTGATGAATATTTTCGACGGAGTAAACAACACGGACGAGCTTGCTGGCGCGCTCGAAAAGATGTCTCTGGTGAAACAGGGCCTGCTCGGCAAGCCAATGGCCCCCATGCTGGTAATCGCAGGCGTCCTGGATACGCAAGTTCCAATTTCTGATATTTATCTCTTGCTTAGTAAGGGCGATACGCCAAAAGATGCATGGATCAACCCGCAGGGCGGACACTTGGGTCGGCAGGTCAAGGTTTGGCCCGACCCGATCATTTTCAAGCAGGTTATCATTCCGTGGCTGGTCCGCAGGCTCGACGTAGAGGCTGCGCCACGCCAGTAATTTCTGTACAACTAGAAATAAACAGATACACTACCGCCGTGCAATGGACGCAGACCTACGATCCTCTCGGCCATTGGTGGCTTTCCACCCTGGTTGCGGCACTCCCCATCATTGTGCTCTTTTCCCTTCTCGCCGGCCTCAAAGTTAAGCCGCACTGGTGCGCCATCGCGGGAGCGCTGACTGCGGTTCTGGTTGCAATTTTTGTTTTCAAGATGCCCCTCACACTGGCATCGATGAGTTTCACTTACGGTGTTGCCTTCGGTCTTCTAAAAATTGCGTGGATCGTTCTGGCAGCCGTGTACCTTTACGACATCTCGGTCGAGACCGGACAGTTCGAGATCATGAAGGAGTCCATCGCCGGCATCACCGCCGATCGGCGCCTGCAAGTGCTGCTGGTCGCATTTTGTTTCGGTGCCTTCATCGAAGGTGCTGCGGGATTCGGTGCTCCCGTTGCAATCGCGGGCGCGTTCATGATCGGCCTTGGATTCAGGCCTTTTCACGCGGCGGCTTTGAACTTGATCGCCAATACCGCCCCGGTGGCCTGGGGCGCAATTGGCACGCCTGTCCATACACTGGCGGCCGTGACGGCTCTGCCCGAATCTGATCTCAATGCGATGATCGGCCGCATCCTTCCCTTCACCGCCGTCATCGTCCCCTTCTGGCTCGTGCGAACTATGGCGAGTTGGCGCGATACGTTTGAAGTTCTTCCCGCGATTCTGGTAGTCGGGGTCTCGTTCGCGTTGACTCAATTTTTCTGGTCGAACCACGTCGATAGCAATCTCGTCGACATTATGGGCGGCATTGTCTCCATCGTTGCCACGGTTGCTTTTTTGCGTCTTTGGAAGCCGAAAAAAATCTGGCGCTTCGATTATGACGCGGACGGTGTGATGGTCACGCCGCCACAGGAAGAAATCTCAGATCAGTTCGGCGGCGAGTGGGGAGCTAAGAACTTCGACGGATACGTCAAGATTCACTCCTACTCGGTGGGACAGATCCTCAAAGCCTGGATGCCTTTCGCGATCTTGTCCGTTTTCGTTCTGATGTGGGGATTGCCCTCAATCAAGCTCGCCATGAATCGCGCCACAACCCCGGCGTTCCGCGTAGTTCTCCCCAATGGCAAGCCACGTCCGGGGCCACCTGGTTGGGACGTTCCCTATCTCCACAATGCCGTCTATCGCTCTGCTCCAGTCGTGACAAAGCCCACTCCGGAGGCTGCGAGGTATGACTTCAACTGGCTGTCGGCCACCGGCACCGGCTGCTTCTTCGCCGCAATCGTTTCCGGTTTGCTTCTGGGTGTAAACCCGATTGGGCTCATGAGAATTTTTTGGAAGACGCTGGTGCGGATGCGGCTCGCCATGATCGCGATCTCTTTCATGCTCGGACTCGGCTACGTAACCCGTTACTCCGGCCTTGACGCGGTGTTGGGCCTTGCATTCACCCGCACCGGTTGGCTCTATCCATTCTTTGGCACGTTCCTTGGCTGGCTGGGGGTGGCTTTGACCGGCAGCGACACCTCGTCGAACGCCTTGTTTGGAAGCCTGCAGCGGATCACCTCACAACAACTTGGGATTGATCCGATTCTTATGTGCGCCGCCAATAGCGCTGGCGGTGTTATGGGCAAGATGGTGGATGCCCAATCCATTACGATCGCCACGGCCGCGACCGAACAAGTGGGCAATGAAGGTATCATTTTTCGGTTCGTGGTATGGCACTCCGTGGCTCTTGGGGCTATCGTCGGCGTTATAGTTTTGCTCTACGCCTATGTCTTTTCAGCTGGAATTCCCCACGGGCTTACATTTGTCAAATGACTTGCCAGAACCTACTCTTCATTTTTTGATAACAGGCTCTCGCGGAAATGGCAGATCTTTGGATTTCTGCGTGACTTCTCGCATGAGATCTCGAGCCTCATCGAGCATAGCTTTAATGGCTGCGACGTCCCTTCCGAGAGTAGCCGCGACCTCAGGAACGCTAAGACGCTGAATCTCGCAGAGGATATAGACCTCGCGGTAGCTGGAAGGCAGCTGCCAGGAATGCATCAGCAGGGCTTGAGCCGTCCCCGAAGAAATCTTGGGGCGGCCATACAGCCCCGACGGAACCCTCTTGCCGCAATCGTCCTTATCTTTCATAAGCAATAAAGTCAACTTGATCCCTCAGTCGTGTTTGGACCCGGACAGTTGTCTCCTGCGTCCTCATAGTAGTGTCGTGCCGATCGATTTCGTTTCAAGCAGGACTCTTTCGTGTTCTGAACAAAACAAAGCTGGCGGTGCCGCTCTTGCGCTTCTTCCTGCGGTGATGCGGGTGTAAAATGACTGCCCTGTGAGGGCTACTTGCAATTCCACGCTTTCGACGGGCCATATCTCGAGCGACTTTGTTCAGGGGATTTCTCGACCGAGCAGCATTTTGTTGATTACTTCAGTGAGTTGATTCGACTCAAACTCCGCTCTCGCGTGCGTTCGCCGCAAGCTTTGGAAGACCTTCGCCAGGAAACTTTTGTTCGGGTCTTTGCGACGCTTCGCAGCCCGGCAAGAATCCGTCAACCTGAGCGCCTGGGAGCGTTTGTAAACTCAGTCTGTAACAACGTCCTTCGTGAACATTATCGGGCCTCCGCACGAGATACCTCGGTCGAAGACGAGGACACTGACAATCTCTCGGATACTTCTGGAGACGTGTTGACCTTTCTGACGCGCAAAGAACTCGACGAACAAGTACATCTCATTCTGGAAGACTTGTCCGAGCGCGACCGTCGTTTATTGCGCGAGATTTTCCTCGAAGAACGCAGCAAGGATGCGGTCTGTCAGGCCTTCGGTGTTGATCGAGATTATTTGCGAGTCCTTCTTCACCGCGCGAAGCAATCTTTCAAGTCGCTTTATTTGAAGAGCATAGGTCGAAAGGTCCGCCGTACTGCCGTTGACCAGGAGGGATGAAACGATTTAACCAAGTTTGCCACTATTGCTAATGGAGTGCTGGCAATTATGAATCACGAAGAAGCAACTCAATTAATGGCAAGTGAAAGATATTTGCTTGGCGAACTAGCACCTGATTTACGGGAGCAGTTCGAAGAACATTTTTTTGAATGCCAGGAATGCGCCTTCGATCTCCGCGCCGGCAACGCATTTATCGCCCATACCAAATCCGTCCTTTCTGCACCCGTGCATGCCACCGCTGTCCCTGCCGAACACCGCGCCCCCACCGGTCGATGGTTAGGATGGTTGCGACCAGCATTTGCTTTTCCTGCGCTTGCCATTTTGCTGGCTGTCATTGGTTATCAGAATCTGGTCTCCTTTCCCCAACTGAAGAAGACCGTTGCCGCCGCTAATTCACCGCAAATTTTGGCGTCTATTTCGTTGCTAAGTTCTAACAGCCGCGGGAGCAATTTGCCCTCTGCAACAGTACGACCCGGCGAACCGTTGCTTCTTTTCATTGATGTCCCTCCCGGCTCCAACTTCCATTCCTTTGTTGCCCAGTTACTTTCTTCTGACGGAGCCCCTCAGTGGTCGCTGACAATTCCTGCTGAATCGATCAAGGACACACTTTCGATTCGAATACCGCCTCAGCCTCGTCCGGGAACTTATACTCTGGTGGTTCGGGGGGCCGACGGGTCGTCTTCCGAAGTGGCGCGCTATCGTTTTGAGCTACAGTTCCAGAATTAGAATCAATAACCGAATATCAACCAGGTGAGCCATGGACACGAAGGCCAAGCGAATCCATTTCTATCATGCTGACGCGCATGCTCTAGGCGGTCACTTGGAACGGCCAATCAGCCAGCCCATTCCAATTCTGGCCCCACTATCGCTGTCCCCTGTCGGCGGGTACTCGGCAACCCAGACTGGGGAGTTTGCTTTCTACGGCGTAATCTCCATCAAGAGCGCCCATACGCAGGTTTCGGGCAGCCGTAATCGGAATGGCGCATGGACTACTTTAGTTACGGCGACTGTCGAGGGTTTGAATATCTTGGAGTTCGTCAGCGCCGACCGCGTCGTTGCTCAAATCTCCATCGAACATCCTCTGGAGGGCTACCACGCTAAGGTGACCTTTGCCGGCACTCACTTTGAAAATCTTCGAATCGCAGGCCACCCAGTGGAACCGGTTCTCCGCCTGGATTTGTGTAGCCATCGCCCAACCAATGCAGAAGGCTACCCCACCACCTCTTGTCTTGATAAACCCTTCACGGATGCTGTCGAAGCTCACTATGCGGGCATGACTGATCCGGTGAACTTGCCAAAATGGGTAACTAATAGGACGATTCCATCTTGGGTACAAGATCGTTATCGGGGAACTGCATCTCCGCGAGCCGGAAGGGACGTTGTGGTATGTTCGCTCGTGAAAGAGATACGCGGAGAATTTCCGGGAATTCCCTATGGGCACGCATTCGAAGTCCCCGAGTTCGGCAAGGCCTTTCTTGCGGAGCTGGTCGTGGATCACAACTCGTATCAGTTGACCATGATCCGTCTGGAGCTCGGTTGCGGTACCGATGGGAGCGTGAACGTGGCGACCGGACGAGGCAACGGTACGACCTATCCTTAATTCCCCTCGCGTTCCTTTCACTCTTCTTATTTGCGCTGGGTTGCACTCGCAACCGTCAAACCGACCCCGCTGAACTCTTCAAGCGTGCACGGTTGACTTCCATCCACGGTCGTTTGGCGGATGCACAGAATCAGGCGGAGGAAGGTATGCGCCTTTTTTCCCAAGCACCAGAATGGGCCTGGCGTTTTCGTCTGCTGCAAGCCGAAATTCTAACTCTCCGAGGACAAAATGAGAGCGTACCCTCACTCTTAATGTCCGACTTGCCTCCCTCGCTTGCCAATGGAGAATTGGACATCCGAAAACACATTGTGCTCGCGGTGGCCAACGCCAGGCTCGGGCATTTCGATCTGGCCGACTCAGATCTTCGCGAAGCCGACCGCCTTTGTGCTGCTTCCACGTGCCCGGTTTCGGGAGAACTCGAACGCGCCCACGGCGTGGTCGAAATGGAACGTGACAATCTCAATGATGCTGAAATCTTTTTCCGCAAGAGTCTGCAAATTGCTCGCGACCAGCACGACGACTTCCTTGATGCCACCGACCTGTTGAATCTCGGGACCGTGGCCATGCGCCAGGAGCATTACGACGAATCCATCGACTGGGCAACCGCCGCGGAAAAAACTTTCACCGCCCTGGACGCACCGCTCACTGAAGAAAAAATCCAAGGCAATCTCGGCTACGCCTACTACAAAATGGGGGACTACGAAAAAGCCTTGACCTACTACCAGGACGCTGTACGCCGGGCACAGACTCTGCAGGCTGTAAGTGACGAGACACTATGGGAGACGAGGATTGGCGACGTGTTTGCAGACCTCAATCAACCTTCTGAAGCAGAGGACTCTTACCGAAAAGCCCTCGCGTTGATCGAACAAACAAAGTACAAGAAACAAATCATCGACATCACCAACTCTCTTGCCTTTTTGTCCGTGCAAACTGGCAGACTGGACATCGCAGAGCACTATTGTGAACAGGCCAGATCATTGGCCGCCGCAGATGGGGACCGTTTGGACTATCTATACCCGCTACTTGCGAAGGGTGAAATCGCCGCCCGTCGCGCCGACTCGATGACGGCTGAGAAAATCTTTCGAGAGGTAGCCGAAGACAAAGACAGCGAAACCTCTCTGCGCTGGGAATCGAATCACGAACTCGCCAAGTTGTTTGAGAGTGAGCGTCGGTTCAGCGATGCTGAACGCCAATATCGCAAGGGCTTGCGGATCTTCGAATCCGCACGCTCTTCGGTCCAGCAAGAAGAATCAAGGCTTCCCTTTCTTGCCAATGCCAACAATCTCTACGGCGACTACATCGATTTTCTGGTTGAACAGGGCCGAATCGCCGAGGCACTGCAAGTTGCCGACTATGGTAGAGCACGAACTTTAACTGAAGGCGTCGAACGCACTCATAAAGCATCTTCGCTTGCATACAATCCGCAGAACCTGGCGAGAAATGCAAAAGCCATCATCCTCTTCTACGAACTCCGACCGAAACGCTCACTTCTGTGGGCGATCGGCCCGAATCACACCGAGTTGATCCATCTGCCTCCCGCACCTGAAATTGATACGGCTGTGCAGGCCTACCGCAAGACTCTGCTCGGTCCGCGAGATGCCCTGGAAACGGCAAGTGCCCAAGGTACCGCGCTCTTTGACATGCTTATTCGACCCGCAATGTCATCGCTTCCCAGTATCGGGCGCGTAGTCATCGTTCCCGATGGCAGTTTAAACAATCTCAATTTTGAAACACTGCTCGTAGCCGAGCCCCGGCCCCACTACTGGATCGAAGACGTGACGATCTTGAACGCCAGTTCCCTGCGCCTGCTCGGCGCACCTCGGCGTGGTTCAACTGCGGCAACGCCGAATATTCTGCTCATCGGTAATGCTGTCGCTTCCGACCCCGCATACGGCGAGCTACCAAACGCGGCGATCGAAATGGAGGACATTGAAAAACGCTTCGATCCCACCCATCGCCGCAGTTACGCTCACGCCGAAGCCACCGCCCTCGCTTACCTCGACAACCATCCAGAGAACTTCTCCTACATCCATTTTGTGGCTCACGGTATCGCAAGTCGACTTAGCCCATTGGAATCGGCCGTCATCTTGTCTGCCGTTCCCGGCCAAACTAATTCATTCAAGCTCTACGCCCGCGATATCATTAAAGTGCCGCTACACGCCGACCTGGTAACGATTTCCTCCTGCAACGCCTCTGGAGTACGTGCCTACACCGGGGAAGGACTAGTGGGACTTTCGTGGGCTTTTTTGCGCGCCGGCGCCCACAACGTGATCGGCGCCCTTTGGGATGTCAACGACGCATCTACCCCCCAGCTCATGAACGAGCTCTATGGCGAACTGATAAAAGGCAAAAATCCCGCCGATGCCCTTCGCGCAGCCAAACTCTCACTGCTCCATTCTGATAGCGTTTACCGCAAGCCATTCTATTGGGCACCCTTCGAGCTCTATCTCGGCTCGTGAATACTTCCCCAGGGCGGCCCGAATCTCTTTGCCGATGAAACGAATTCAGCTTCGGTGACACCATCTATCTAGAAGCCAGTGAGGCTCTCTGCCACTGGGAGGGTAGGGGGCCGCATCGCGCCGAAGCCGCCGAGGAAACGGTTTCGGCGCACTATTTTCAATGCAAAACCCAAATCTGCCCTCCGGGCTGCGGTATTCTGTTTGGTCAGCTTACAAATGAAGTCCGATGAGCCGCACCCGGCGTCTCCGCCAACAACAAAAACAAGCAACTGCGACCGCGGAAGCTCTGACCGCCGAGCAACCCTCGATTCCACTTGCTCCCCTTTGGCTCGCGCTCGCCTTTCTGCTGCCGAACCTTGGAGTTTTGGCTTGCGGATTCGTCTTCGACGACTTACCTGTCATCGTCGATAACGACTCCCTTCATGTTCATTCGCTTCGACAATTGGCCCATATCTGGGTCTCTGGCTATTGGCCGGACCAGAGAAGTCTCGCCCTCTATCGCCCGGTGTCGCAGATGCTTTGGGCTTTGATGTGGTCGATCGGTGGAAGCCGCCATCCCGCCCTGTTTCACGCCTTGAATCTGGCCTTGGGAACCGCTGTCGTGCTGCTGTTGTACCGCCTGCTGCTTATCCACGTGCCGGCGCGGACCGCATTCATCGCTGCCGCATTATTCGCATTATTCCCCATCCACACCGATGCGACGACCTCGATTGTCGGTACCGCCGAGTTGTTAGCCGCAGCCTTCGGCCTTGGCGCGCTTGTTCTCTTTTACCGCGACCGTCCTTACCCAGCTGTTCTTTTATTTGCGCTGGCGGTTTTCTCTAAAGAAAGTGCCGCCGCGATCGCAGCTCTACCATTACTTCTGCCGCGCAAGCAAAAATTCTCCACAAATACTCTGGTCGCGGGTGCGGGAGCCGTCGTCATCATCGCGGGCGCGCTGGTTGCGCATCACCTTATCTCTGGCACTTCGCGCATTCCTGCCATTGACAATCCCATGGGGCTCGTGGGGTTCGGTCCTCGACTTTTCACCGCTTTTTGGATCCAGTGTTTATATGTATTCAAGACGCTGCTTCCGACCACCCTATCGGCCGATTACTCCTACAAACAAATCCCGCTTGTGATGGGGCTCGACAACTGGCGTGCCTGGGCGGGACCTGCTTTTGTGGCCGGTGCAATATTCCTGGTTTGGCGGCGCCCGCAATTTCGCGCACCAGTCCTGATCTATGGCGTCCTGTTTTCCTCGACTGCCAATGTCTTGTTCCCGATCGGGACCATGATGGGTGAGCGCCTGGTCTATCTGCCCAGCATTGGATTGGCATTACTATTGAGCATCCTGCTGGCACAGAGTCCTTATTGGAAACCGGCGATCGTCGCGGTGGCCCTGATTTTCGGCGTTCGCACAGCGGTCCGCAATCTGGATTGGCTCAACTCTGAGCGCTTCTATACGCGGCTGGTTCAAACAGCGCCGAACAGCGCCAAGTCCTATTACTCATACGGAGCACTGTTGTCTGCTCGAGGCGATGATGTCGGCGCGATCGCCGCTTATGACCGCGCGATTGCCATTTTCCCTGCCTATTCCGAGGCATTTCACAATCGTGGCAATGCGCTGGCTCGACTGGGACGGCGCGAGGAAGCAATGGCCAGTTATCGCCAATGTCTCCGGTTCGACCCCGGTCACGCTGGAGCAGCGTTCAATCTCATGCAACTCCAAGCCGGACTGCCCGTGAACCCTCCGCGTTCGCACATTTGACCTACAGAGGAGTTATTCCGTCCGTAGCGCCTGGACAGGTTCAAGTGTTGCTGCGCGGTTGGCTGGAACGATCGCGGCGATAAGAGCGGCGAAAGCCAGTACACCGGTCGTCATTAGTAGGATCTTAGGATCGTAGGGTTTGACTCCAAACAGTTGAGCGGCCATCGCACGCCCGCCGAGGATGGTGGCGGGAATGCCGATGGCCAACCCGACTGCGATCTGCAGGAATGCTCCCCGCAGAACCAGCTTGAGAACGTTGAAACGATCAGCACCCAGGGCCATGCGAATGCCAATCTCGCTGGTCCGCCGTTCGACAGAGTAGGCTGTCACTCCGTATAGCCCCACCGATGCCAGAATCAGCGCCAAAATTCCGAATAGTGACGTCAGCTTCGCGATCATTGCCTGCTGGGTAAAGTTCCCGGAGACCTGCTCCTTAAAACTCATGAAATCAATCAGCGCAAGGTCCGGATTTACTTGCGCCAGAGCGCGCCGCACTTGCGGCTCGAGTCCGGGCACATATCCCGCAGTTTTCAGCTCGATTGCATCGAGGTAATGCGAACGGTCCTCAAACGTGATGAAACGTGGATCGTCGTAGGTAACCCACTGGGTCGCGGGCAGGAAAAACATAGGTGGAATCTGACGCGTCGGTTGGCGGTATTGCGTGTCTTCAGTTACTCCGACAATCTCGAAGGTGCCCGCATGTTTAATATCGATATCGCCAAAGTGCTTGCCGATCGGATCTTGGTCCTTGAAAAACTCCTTGGCAAAAATTTGATTGACCACAGCTACGTTCTGCGAGCTGCGGGTGTCCTGTTCGGTGATACGACGGCCCTGTACGATTTTGATCCCTAGCGTATCGAAGTAGTTGTGAGTGACACGGACCCACGAAGCCGAGTTCTCATTGCTATCAGGCGGAGGCGGCGCCTGGCCTTCGATATAAACCCCTTCGCTCCAGTTGTCGCCTTCCATGGGGCTATACAACGAGAAACTTACCTGCATGACACCCGGAATCGCTGCCAGCGAATCGTGCAATTGTCGATAGAGCGCCTCTAACTGATCCGGTTTGTATCCAGCCATCTGCGCTTCAATGTGACCTATATATCGATTGGGCGTTTCGAACCCGTAGTAGTGGCTTTCCATGTTGCTCAGGCTCTTCGTGAGCAATCCAGCTGCACAGAGCAGAACCAACGACAACGATGCCTGCGCAACTACCAGTGACTTTTGTGTCCATCCCCGACTTCGTCCAGTGGAACGGTTGGCACCGCGTAGGGCATCGGCCGGGTCCGCTGTTGCTGTGATCCAGGCCGGAGCGACGCCGAACACAATTCCGGTTAGCATCGCTGCGACGAATGTAAAACCTAGCACGGGCAAGGATGGCGTCGCGTGGATCGCTACGAAGGACTTCTTGAACGCAAGATGTAGTATCAGTCGCGTCCCGCTGTAAGCAACTGCAATTCCCAGAAGTCCACCCAAGAGCGAGAGCAATGTGCTCTCGGTCAACACTTGCGCAATTTGATGGGATCTTTGCGCTCCTAGTGCGGCGCGGATGGATGTCTGCTGTTTCCGGTTCGTCGCGCGTACCAGCATCAGGTTCGCAACGTTGGCGCATGCGATCATCAGGACAAAGCCCGAAACCCACATCAACAGGCGCAAGCCGCTCTGGTACTCGTCCCGAAGCATCTGAACACCTGCACCCCCAGGAGAAAGATGAAGTGTCTGCTTGGGAACCATGGCCCGCTCGCCCGGTTGCAACTTGCTGACTGGGCTCAGCAACCACTGCTGAAGTTCGACCTGCATCCGCGCTTCGATGTTCTTGACGTTTGAACCCGGAGCCAGTCGTCCGATGACATCCAGCCAATCCTGCTCAGGAAAGTCCAGGATGCTGCTCGCTCCATCAACAAGAGGCTCATCGGAAAGCGGAATCCAAAAAGCGGGGGTGTTCTGCAGCCTGTCGCCGTAGAAGCCGGGTGGGGTGACTCCAACCACCGTAAAGCTTCGCCCATTGAAGCTGAATCCTGCGCCAACAACAGACGGATCTTGCCCATACTTCTGCTGCCACGTACGAAAACTCATCACCGCTACCGGATCTGCGCCTTTGCGGTCATCAGCTGTTGTCAGGACTCGGCCGACGTAAGCTCCGATTCCGAACATCGAGAAATAATTGCCTGAGACATATTCACTGCGCTGCGACTCGGCCGGTTGATTACTCCCGGTGCGGCGCACGCCAATAAGATCATTACCGGACTGAAACGCCGCAAGTTCCACAAAGCCAGGGGTGTTGTCTCTAAACACCTTGTACTTGTCGTACGAGAATAGAGACCAATCGTCCTGCAAGCCTCCATTGACGCAGCAATTCTCAACGTCTCCGATCCGGACGAGTTCACCAGGTTTGGTCACGGGCAATGATTTCATCAAAACTGCGTGAACCAGGGTAAAGATCGCAGTGGTCGCACCGATCCCGAGAGCCAGCGTGATCACAGCCGTAATCGTGAACCCGGGAGCAGCCGCGAACTGCCGCAACGCGTAACGTGCATCATCTATGATTCGCACAGTTTCTGGCTCCTTTACGATGCCCTGCAGTTTGGACGCTTCGCCATCCCGTTCGTGAGCGAGTTGCTCTACCTGGTTACGCAAGCCAGGTTTCCCCGGTTCACTAACACTGGAAGATTCCGCCCAGACTGGCCTGTGCCGTGGAGGTCACCGATTTCACAATTTCCGTTGACCGAAGTACGAACTAGAATAAGCGCAATCTGAAAGGTTATCGTTCGCCATAAATGAGAACTATCGCCATAATGCAAGCTCGAACGTCCAGCAAGCGGCTTCCTGGCAAAGCCTTATTACCTGTCGTCGGCTATCCCTCGTCCGTCCTTGCAACTCTGCGCGCGGCGAATCGCGGTCACGAGTTTCTTGTCGCTACTTCATGCGAGCCCTCAGACGATCTACTGACACAAACACTCCGCGATCACGGCTGTAATGTTTTCCGCGGTCCCCTTGAAAATGTTCTTGAGCGCTACTATCTGGCGACGAAAGACCTCTCCTGCGATTCCGTTATCGTCCGCCTGACCGGCGACAACTTGCTGCCCGATGGAGCATTTGTCTCTGAACTCCTCTCGGCGTTCACTCAATGCGGGGTGGATTACCTGTCTACGGGCTCGATTGAAACTCGTTTGCCCTATGGCTTGTCTGGAGAAGTTTTCACAGTCGAGGCACTTCGGAAAGCTCACTTCGCGGCAACCAGCGACCACGATCGCGAGCACGTCGGCCCGTGGATGATCAGAAATTGTCCCACCAGAACGTACTCGCCTTTTTCCCTCGATTCGGATTACAGCCATCTACGCTGCACCATCGACGATGAAGAGGATTACCAGCGGATAGCGAATCTTTTTGCTGGTGTTGCCGAGCCCGTCAGTATCAGCTGGATGAAGCTGGTGCAGAAGCTGAACTCGCTTCCCGGCGAGCCGGAGTTCCGCGTGCCTTCCCGCATCATCAATGGTCATGTTTACAGCGCTATGACACTGGGCACCGTTCAATTGGGAATGAAGTACGGCATTGTGAATCGAGCCGGTAAGCCGCGACTCGATGATGCGATTGCCATTGTCCGAAATGCCGTCGCGCACGGCGTAAAAACCTTAGACACGGCCCGCTGCTACGGCGACTCGGAACAAGTGATCGGCCAGGCTCTTTCAGGCGCATGGGCGTCTCGCGCCGAAGTTATAACCAAGCTAGACACACTCGATGACCTGCCTCCAGACGCAACTGCTTCCGAGGTCTACAAGGCGGTGGATAGCAGTGTTGAGTTCTCTTGTGAGGCACTCCGAACAAAACGCCTCTCCACTCTTCTCCTTCACCGATGGAGTCATCACGATGCGTGGTCCGGAGCCGCATGGCACCGACTCATCACTTTGCGCGACCAGGGGATTATCGGGAAACTCGGTGTTTCCATTTACGAAACAGCGGAAGCTCTCGCCGCCGCCCAAGATCCGGACATTCAGCACATCCAGCTTCCGTTTAACGTTCTCGACTCGCGCTGGAAAACTAAGGGCGTAGATCGCGAGCTTGCAAGTCGACCGGGCCTGATCGTCCATGCACGCAGCGTTTTTCTCCAAGGGCTGTTACTGCATCCGGCAAGGCATTGGCCGACCGTCGACAGTTTTGATGTATTGACATGCATTGCCAAACTGAGAGACCTTTCCCGAGAATTCCGCCGAAACAGTGTTGCAGATTTGTGCTTGGCCTACGTTCGCTCGCAAACCTGGGTGACCAGCGCGGTACTCGGATGCGAAACCATGGCTCAGTTGAAACAGAATCTGAAGCTCTTTCGCACGCCGCCGTTGACCTCAGAGCAATGCGAAGAACTTGAGAGTTCGATTGCGCCGGTCCCCGCTCAACTGCTGAATCCCGCAAAATGGAAGACGGCCAATGCGTAGTCAGCACGCCAGCCCCAAGGATCCTTTGTCTCAGTTTCGCCTCGATGGTTGCGTGGCGTTTCTTTCCGGCGCAACTGGGTTGCTTGGCCGTTCCATGAGCAGTGCCCTTGCAGCCGCAGGCGCGCACGTGATTCTCAATGCTCGCACTCTAGAGAATCTTGAATCGCTGGTGACTGAATTATCTAGCGATGCGAATCATGTATCAATCGCGTGCTTTGACGTGACCCACGAAAACGCGATCTCCAATCTTGTCTCCGAAGTCGGAAGCAAGTATGGTCGCCTCGATATCCTGATCAACAACGCCAGTTCAGGGCGAGCTTGCACTTTCGACCAAGCCACCATTGAAGATTTTCAGCAGAGTTATCGGATTAACGTGACAGCGGCATTTCAACTTCTTCAATCGTTACTGCCACTGCTGAAGGAATCCGGTAAGCACAGGCCGGGTGGTGCCTCGGTCATCAATATTGGATCCATGTACGGCGGCGTGAGTCCCGACCCGTCAATATACGGCGCCAGTGGAGCTAATAACCCGCCGTTCTACGGAGCTGCCAAAGCTGGATTGCTCCAGTTGACTCGCTACGCCGCTTGTCATCTGGCCCCAGATCACATTCGCGTCAACTGTATTAGCCCCGGACCTTTCCCGGCCGATCGCTATCTCAAGAATGACCCGGAATTCGGTCATCGCCTGTCTGCGAAGGTACCAATGCGACGGACCGGGGATCCCAACGAACTTCAGGGCCCCTTGCTCTTCCTCGCTTCCGATGCCTCTTCGTACGTGACCGGCATAAACCTCGCTGTCGACGGCGGCTGGACTGCCTGGTAGGTGCGAGGTCAAGAAAAACGAAGAGATCGCAAAGAAGACTTCCCCTGCGATCTCTTCCAAGTTTCCCCCTCATCGTTACTGCGTTACAACAAAATTCGTGCTGCTGGTTCCTGTTCCACTCGGTGTCGTGACTCCGACGGGCCCCGTCACGGCACCATTCGGAACTAGAGCGCCTATGGTCGTGTCGTTGATGACCTCGAAACTGCTCGCCCCGACTCCGCCAAATGTCACCGCCGTCGCCCCCAAGAAGCTGGTTCCAGTGATCTTGACCTGCGTTCCCACCGGTCCTTGTGTCGGAGTAAAAGTAATGTTGCCAGGCGTGACCATAAAAATCTGCGCGCTTATGCCAATTCCTCCCGGCGTGAGAACTCCGACGGGTCCGCTCTTCGCCCCTTCTTGCGGAATCGCTGTCACAGACGTATCAGAGTTGATCGTGAACTTCGCCGGAATGTAGTCACCGAAGCCGACTCCCTCAGTTTGTGTCAAACTCACTCCCGTCACTGACACCGACGTCCCGACTGGACCACTGCTCGGCGTGAAGCTTAAGACCTGTGGCGTCACAAGGAATGGCCTGTCGCTCTTCATCGTGGTAGTGAAAGTTGAGACACTTACATAGCCAGTCGTTGCGCCGGCTGGAACAACCGCTGTCATGTAGGTGTCGGAAACGTTGTTAAATGTCGCCGAGATTCCATTAAATGTGACCTTTGTCGTCCCGGTAAAACCTTGTCCGAGAATTTCGATCGTGGCCCCCACCTTACCTTCCCAGTTGAGCAATCTCACAAACGGCTTCAACCCTGTATTGAGGCTGTAAAAGACACTCCCGCCTAATGAGTTTCCCGTCGTCGTTCCGTAGAACGTGCCGTTTGTATGTTGCGCGAGCGGCCCGTACGGAGAGAATCCGTCAGGGCAGCCAGATTGGGAACAGAACCTGTAAATAATGGTTTCCTGTCCGGCTGGGGTGATCTGATAGATCATTCCAACATTGCTGCGATTGCCGCCCTGGCTCGTCGTTCCGTAAAAATTGCCATCGCTGCCAAGCAGCAAACCCGTCACCGGATAAGCTCCATCAAGCGTTTGGGCGGTGAAGTCGAAGTTGTGCAGAATCGTGTACGAGGTGCCGGCGGAGTTTATTTTGTAGACAGTCCCCTCGTTGCTGGTCCCGCCTTGTTTAGTCGTTCCATAAAAGTTTCCGTCATTGCCCTGGACCAGGACCCCGACCGGGTATGCCCCGTCGCCGTTTGCGTATCCGCCGAAGCTGTGCAACACAGTGATCGCACCCGAGGGCGTGAGTTTGTACACAACCCCGAGATTATGCGTACCGCCAAACAGAGCGGTGCCGTAGAAGTTGCCATCTGTCCCCAGGGTGGGCAGATTCGGAGAAGTACCGTCACTGTTGGCAAAGTCATGGAGAACGTTGAACTGTCCCAACGAAGAAATTTTGAAGAACGCCCCGTACTGCCCGTTATATTGCTCTTCCGAGACGCCGTACAAATTCCCATCCTGTCCCTGGAGAACAGTAAAGGTTGGCGCGCTGTCATCCGTCTTGTTCATGAAGGAATAAAGCGACGTTAAGGTCCAGGGCGAACCTGGGGTTAGCCTAAACACTGTACCGGCTCCGTTCGTGCCGCCGCCTTCGGTAGTGCCATAGAAATTCCCGTCGAAGCCCAAAGTCAAACCGCCGTCGGGATTGGCGCCATCCGCGCATCTGGTCAGAGAGCAGAAGTTGTAAATCGTGGTCGACTGCCCTCCCGGTGTCATCTGATACGCGCTGCCGGTATTGCTATTAGCCCCTCCCGTCAGAATGGTGCTGTAGAAATTTCCGTCGCGACCCTGGGCCAGAATTTGCGAAAAGACTCCGCTGTTGTTACTCGCAGTCCCGGGATATTTATAGAGCAGTGTGTAAGTTTGCGCACTCGCCAACGTCGAGACGAAGAGCAACATTACAGCGATTCGTGTGAGTAGCATTCCTGGGTGTTTCATATTGATCTCCTGGGTAAAAACGCCGCTGTTACATCTACAGCGAATGATTCGGTCTATCTACCTTGGCGACGTCGTCTGAGTCGCCGGTGTGTCCACGGTTTTCTTTGCCGCGGGAATTAGCGGCGAAGGTTTTGCCGGAGCTGGCTTCGCCGCCTGAGCGGTTGCCGGAGCATTGACTGGTCTTGTGGCGACCGCCGGTTTTGTAGCGACGACTGGACGAGCACTGCTGGTAGTGCTGACAGCGCTAGCCTTGACGGCCGCCTTAGCCGTCGTATTCGCCGTGACCGGACTCGTAGCACCGACGGCCTGTACTGGCGAACCGCTCGCTGATGGGGCAGTCACGTATCCCGGACTGGACGCTGCTGGCATGACGTAGCCGCTACTGGCCGCGCCGCTTGATGGTACACACGGCGCCGAAGCATTCGCGGTGGTGGCAGGTGCCGCCGCTGCCTTCTTGCTACCAAACATCGACTTGAAATTGGCAACTGCTGACTGCGCATTGGCCATCGTGGCCTGCGTGTTGGCATTCTGAGCACCGACGGAGTTTGCCGCATTCGCCAAGGTACTTCCGGTTGCTGGAGGGCATCCAGGCTGCGAAGCCGAGGATGTCAGCGCCGCGCCGGTCGGTGCGAAAGCCGAACCAGAAGCCGGCATTGCGCCTGACGCTGGAGCCGCGCCTGTAGAGGCAAAGGACGAGGCCGGCGCAGCTCCGGCAACGCCGTTGGCAAGTCCTTGGTAGTGCATCAAGGTTTCGCCGCCGAACGTCCATTGATTTCCCTCCACGCGATTCATTTCTCGGATGTCTAACTCCAGTTCGTAGTTGACCCCAACGATCGCGTTGGCAGGAGGTTGCCACAGAAGCTCGAAACGAACGTCCCCCGTACCGCCCGGCCCCACCATGAACTTCGTATCGAGGTTGTTGCCATTCGTCACTCCCATACCTCGAACTCCACCGTAGGCGGCGTTAAGTCCGAAGCGATTGCCTCGGTCATCCAGAGCTGACGCTGAGCCGTCCACATAGGCAAGGCTGATGACCTGGTTGGTCTTGTTCTGAAATCGCAGAATTGCATCCAAGACTTTGCGGTTATAGTTGTCTGTGCTGGTGCGAAAATCCACGATAGTCGCTGCAAAGTCCATCCCTTCGTAGCAAAGTGGACGATTGCCACAGAATGAACCTGGAGCCGCGGGGGCTGCGGCTTGCATTGGCGCTGCCGCGGGCTGCTGATATTGTTGGGCCATGCTGCCTGGGGCGATCGCGACGATAGCCGCAGCGAGAACGAATGCTTGCATCTTGCGAGTCGTGATGGTCTTCATATCAATCTCCTCATTTTTGTGAATTCATCTGACCAAACTTATGCTGCCGCTCGGCGAGCGCTATTACTGTCCGCGTTTTGGCTTGCTGTTTCTGCTGTGAATCGTCGAAGCGCAATTGCCCCGAAGAAAACGCTCACCCCTCCGCCCAAATAGGCTCCGAAGCCCATCGAAACTGCCGCGACCACCTCGTCGCGCAGCTGTCGAGCGAGTTCACCAAAGGGACCGTTTGCAACCTGGCCGACGCTGCCCCGAATATGAGCGCGCACCAGTAGAGCCACGGTCGCCATGAAGACGAGCGGCAGCAAACCTGCCAGGAAGGCCCGCTTGTCCTTCCAGAACTCATGCAGGAAGGGGCCAGCCAAAGACGAAAGTGCAACCAAACCAAGGAATCCCGGCCCAGGCTGATTTCGCGCGCCGGCCATTGCCGCTTCTAAACCGCTCTGGGAATTCAGAAACCGCAGGCAATCCCAAAAAGTGAAGCTGAAGCTGCCGTATGGCATTTGTATCGAGAACGCACTCAAACAAAACCACGAGACCAGCAGTAGACCGAATGCCATAAGGCGGGAACTGCCGAACCGGGCAACTAGCTTTGAAATCAAGGCGCCCCCTACCTCCCGGACCACGGCCATTGCCTCGGGGGTTTCACCTGTCTGCGGGGATTCGGGAATGCATCGGATCGCCAGGATTTCACCACCGGAACCAAACTCCACTTCCACTGGCATGCCGGCCGCTGGAGGCAGATTGGAGCGCCATGCCCCTCCCAACGAGAACGGATATTGCTGTCCTTCCACGATGAGCAGGCCTGAACCAGCGCTGGTATCACGCAAGATCTTGCCTCGCTTCTTCACATTTCCTCCCCAGGAGCGGCTATGAAAGCAGTTGTCGGAGTGGGCGGCGAGTGCTACGATGCTCCGGGCGTTTCCCCTCCCCCGCCTGGCCGTCTTCTACTGCGCCGTCACTTCGCATTACGCAAAAGAGCGAACAAAACCGTCATGTCGTCTGTGAATTTTCCGAACACCACCGCTCCCGACCCGGAAGGAACCACTGAATTGCCAGAGGAAAGACGGGCACTCGACCTTCTCTTCAGCCTGACCTACGAAGAGTTGCGTCGCCTGGCATCGAGCGTCAAACGCAACGACCCCTCGTGCACATTGAATCCGACCGCCCTGGTGAATGAAGCCTGGGTCAAGCTGGCCAATTCGCCACGGTTCGTGGCGACCTCACAGTTGCATTTCAAGCGCATAGCGGCCCGTGCCATGCGTCAGGTGCTGATTGAGGCTGCTCGACGCCGGAACGCTCGCAAACGTGGCGGGGTGGGGCAAGCGTTGTTTACGACTCTCGACGAGTCGCTGGATGGCGGCGCAGTCCGTGAGGACGAATTGCTGGCATTAGATGCCGCCTTGGATCAGCTCGCCCGTCTGGAACCTCGCCAAGCCGCTATCGTGGAAAGCCGTTTCTTTGGGGGTCTGGAGATGCGCGAGATTGCTGACCTGGTCGGCGTCTCGGAAGCGACGGCCCTTCGCGACTGGCGTACTGCTAAGGCGTGGCTGGGACACGAACTGCGCAAGGTCCGCTAAGAGAGGCATCAACCCGATCGGGAAGAGTTGATATGGATAGCACTCGTTGGCAACGAATCCAGCACCTTTTCAACGATGCCGTGGACTTACCTCGCGGCGAACAGCCTGCCTTCCTGAAAGCCGCTTGTGGCGATGATGAAGAAATGTTTTCCCATGTCCTTGCTATGCTCGACGAAGATCGATCGGGCACCTCCCTTTTAGATCAGAAGCTGGGAAAGGTCGCGCTTAGAACTCTGGAAGATGCTTCCGTTTCACCCCAACCTGGCGATTTCGGTCCTTACAAGATCTTGAGTGTGCTCGGCGAGGGTGGCATGGGTATCGTTTACTTGGCGGAGCGCTCCGATCTGGGACAACGAGTCGCCATTAAAGTCTTGCGCGACGCCTGGCTTTCGCCATCCCGGCGGGAGCGTTTTGCCAGCGAACAGCGCACTCTCGCCCAGCTGAACCATCCGTCGATCGCCCAGATTTACGATGCTGACACTCTTCCCGACGGTACGCCCTGGTTTGTTATGGAGCACGTCGAGGGTGCCCCACTCACAGAATATTGCCAAATTCACGACTGCTCAATCGATGAACGCCTGCGTCTCTTTCGTTCGGTCTGCGAGGCGGTGCAGTACGCCCACGGCAACGCCGTCATTCATCGCGATCTGAAGCCCTCAAACATCTTTGTCAAGAAAGACGGAACCGTTCGCCTGCTGGATTTCGGCATCGCCAAACAATTGGAAAGCCTGGACGTTCCTGTCGACCAAACAATGACGGGGCTCAGGCTCCTTACCCCGGCCTACGCCGCGCCTGAACAGATTCGCGGCGAACGCGTTGGAATCCATACCGATGTTTATTCGCTCGGCGTCATTCTCTATCAACTACTGACTGCTCAGCTTCCCTTTGATCTGTCGAACCTCACGCCCGCGGAAGCGGCCACCGTCATCACCGAGCACGAACCGGGCAAGCCATCCGCTGCTGTAAAACGAGCAGGAACTAAGGCTGAAGTCTCGGCACTGAGCAAGGGCGCTTGGGCCGACCTCGATGTGCTTTGTCTGACGGCGATGCACAAAGATCCGCAGCGACGATACCGGTCGGTGGAAGGCCTGATCCGTGACATCGATCATTACCTTGCTGCAGAACCGTTAGAAGCTCGCGCCGACACCGTGAGCTATCGCATTGGCAAATTTGTACGACGCAATCGGCGCCCTGTGGCTGCCACAGCACTGGTCTTGTCCGCCGTAATAGGACTTGTTGTGTTTTTTACCTTTCGTTTAACTAAAGCACGCAACCTGGCCCTAGCCCAGGCGGCCCAGACTCAACGCATCCAGCAGTTCATGATGAATCTTTTTCAAGGTGGTGATGAGGCCGCTGGCCCCGCCGCCGACATGAAAGTCATCACGATGGTGGATCGTGGCGTACAACAGGCTCAGGCCCTAAGCACTGATCCTAAAGTGCAGGCCGAACTTTATCTGACACTCGGCAGTATCTACCAAAAATTGGGAAAGCTTGACCGCGCAGACACATTACTGCGACAGGCCCTTGAGCAACGCAAATCACTGTTTGGCCTTGATAGACCAGAAACCGCAGAAAGCTTGGTCGCGCTCGGCAAGTTGCGCTCTGATCAAGCCCAGTTGGAGGAAGCTGAAAAATTCGTCCGCCAAGGGCTCGAGATCGATAAGAAGGCACTCCCTCTCAAAAGCCCGGCAGTCATCAGCGCGGAAACCACGCTCGGGGCGATTATGGCCTCTCGCGGCAACTATGACCAGGCCATTGCAGTTCTCGACGCGACTGTACGCGACCAATCGGGTCCCGGTTCCTCCCCTACCCCGGCACTCGCCAACAGCTTGTCTGAGCTCGCAAACGCCCACTATCAGGCTGGACACTACCCAATCGCGGACTCCCTGTATCGACGTGTGCTGGAGATGCATCGCCAACTCTACGGTGCGGAACACCCGTTGGTTGCTGGAGATCTTGGCAATCTCGGCGCTGTCCAACAGGACTTGGGTTTCTACAGCCAGGCGGAGCAGTTTTATCGCCAGGCGTTCGGCATCACGGAAAAATACTACGGGAAAGACAATCCCAACACCGCCGCCAAATTAACATCCCTGGCCCGGTCGCTCGTTTTTCAGAATCGGTTTGATGAAGGGGAACAAATGTTGCAGCAGGCGCTTGCCATTCAAGAGCATGCTTACGGCGAAGTGCATCCTGCTGTGGCTGAGACTCTGAATGAGTTAGGAAACGTTGCAGACATGCGCGAAAAGCTCGACGATGCGGAAAAATACTTTCAACGCGTCGCCGACATTTATCGCCAGATCTACGGGGACCACCACTATTTATTGGCGATTGCCTTGTCGAACCTCGCGACCGTCTATCTGGATAAGAAGGACTACCCTCGTGCCGAGCAGATCTACCGCGACGTCGTACGCCGGTACACCGAGACTCTGTCCGCCGACAATGTAAATACTGGCATCGCGCACATCAAGCTGGGCCGCACATTGTTGCGCGAGAAACGTTTTGCCGACGGTGAAGCAGAAAGCCTGGCCGGATACAACATTATGATTAAACAAGCCAATCCGTCGGCAAGCTTCATCCGCGCCGCGCGAAAAGACCTGGCTGCAGACTATGACGCGCTGGGCCAGCCAGAGAAAGCAAATCGATTCCGCGCCGAACTGGCAGCATCGGAGGCTGCTGCTAAGAAGTAACCAGGATTACCACAAATCACTGCAGCGCCGGCAATCCTGTGAGTTCGACGAGAGGCCGGATTTCAACGGTGCCCTTCTTCGCCCCAGGAATCTGGCCAGCGATCTCGATTGCATCGTCGAGGTTTTTTGCTTCGATCAGATAATAGCCGCCCAGTTGCTCACGAGTTTCAGCGAAGGGGCCGTCTGTAACCATCCTTTTGTTGTTGCGGACCTGAACGCTCGTTGCGGTCGTCACAGACTGGAGGGGATTTGCGCCCAAATACTTTCCTTTTGCTTGTAGCGCATGCGCAAGTTCGGTCGACTGGCCATAGCACTCCTGGCGTTCGGCATCAGTCCAGGCTTTCTCATCGGCATAGATCAGCAACATGTATTTCATTCCGTGCCTCCATTCGTATTAAAGCGTCAAATCGATAGGACTCTCAAAAACCAGCAGTTTACTTCTTTGTTGGCATCTTCTGCCGCAAACGCTGCTCCTGCTCCTTCAGTTCTGGCGTGAGATTAGCGCCAAAATCCTCAGGTTCGAAAACTTGACGAATTTCAACCTCGGTTCCTCCATCAAAGGGAGCACGCTTGAGCCATTCGACGGCTTCGTTCATCGATTTGGTCTGCCATAGCCAATATCCAGCCACCAACTCCTTGGTTTCGGCGAACGGCCCGTCGATCACAGTTCGTTCGGCTCCCGAAAATCTTACGCGCTTGCCCTTTGAAGTCGGATGAAGTCCCTCTCCCGCGAGCATCACTCCGGCCTTGACTAGTTGCTCGTTGAATTTGCCCATCTCGGTCAACAACTCTGTGGTTGGCAAGACCCCCGCTTCCGATTCCTTGCTTGCTTTGACCAGCACCATGAACTTCATTGTTATGTCTCCTTGGTAAAGAATGATTTGTATTCATATCGAACGGGAAATCCCCAAATCGACATCCCGCCGCAAAAGAATCTAGAATCCAGTTATGTCGTCTGATGCCGTACAAGCGGTCGAAGCTGTTTATCGCTCAGATTGGGGCCGCATTGTCGCCGCTCTGATCAGTTTGGTTGGCGATTTTGATCTCGCCGAAGAATGCGCACAGGAAGCCTTTGCAGCGGCCGTGGATCAATGGCGAGTTTCAGGTGTCCCTGAGTTCCCCCGTGCATGGATCATTCAGACAGCTCGGCACAAAGCCATCGATCGTATCCGTCGCAAGGTGCGATTCGAGGAGAAAATGGACTCTTACGTCTCCTCGGGCTTGCTCCGAACCGTGGAGGAACCGAATTACGACACCAACGAAATTCCTGATGACCGGCTCCGGCTCATTTTCACTTGCTGCCATCCGGCGCTGGCTTTGGAAGCACAAGTCGCCCTGACGCTGCGCACATTGTGCGGCCTCGAGACCGACGAGATCGCCCGCGCTTTTCTTGTGCCCACTCCCACGATGGCGCAAAGATTGGTTCGTGCCAAACACAAGATTCGTGACGCCGGCATCCCCTACATCATCCCGGAAACGACGGAAATGGCCGATAGGCTCCACGCCGTACTGGCCGTGATTTATCTCGTCTTCAACGAAGGTTACACCGCCACCCGCGGCCAACCGCTTCTGCGTACCGACCTTTGCGCGGAAGCGATTCGCCTCGGACGCCTCGTGCGCTCGTTGATGATGCCTCAGCCGCCAAGGGAAGCGACCGCACTCGTCGCGCTTATGCTACTGCACGACGCCAGGAGAGAAGCCCGCATCGACCAAGAGGGCGATCTTGTCATCCTCGAGGAACAGGATCGAAGTCGCTGGGACCAGCGCCAGATTGCCGAAGCCTTGCCCCTTGTCGAGGAGGCATTTCGTGGCGCACCCAGTCCATACGCTGTGCAAGCCGCCATCGCAGCTCAGCATTGCATTGCTGCAACTACCGAAGATACAAACTGGGCCGAGATTGTGCGGCTCTATGACATTCTGGAGCGCCTGCAGCCCTCACCGATCGTAGAACTGAACCGCGCCGTGGCTGTGGCAATGGCGCAGGGACCGCCCGCTGCTCTTGCCATCATCGACACCCTCTCCGATGATTTGCACAACTACCATCTTTTTCACGCAGCTCGCGCCGACCTCTTGCGGCGCAGCGGATCACTGGACCAAGCCGCCCAGAGCTACAAGCGCGCTTTGGAACTTGTCACGAATGACAGCGAGCGTCGCTTTCTCGAACGCCGTCTCGGTGAAGTCGAATCGACATCGATATCGTAAACTCCAGGACAGCTCAGTGAAGTTCGAGAGAAACCAGGTCCCCCTCTGTTTTGCTTTTCGCTTTGTAATTTGCTGCGACAGCGCGGTGTGCCCAATCGCATGAGAACGAATCCGCTCCGATCAAGGTTAGCGATTTATAGTCAGGTGTCCTCAACTTCAAGATCTTCCCCGCCGATGAGATTGTGAGAACCGCCGCAGGCGCCTGCGTGCAGTCAATCCCGACCAATGTTCCGTTGGCGTACTGAATGGCACGCTTATCGAGCGGAGGTTCGGACGGCACTTGCTCGTCCTCGGCTTCTTGCCGCTCTTCTGGCTTGTTCTGCGCGGTCGCAACCGGTTGTGACGGGCCATGCGGTGGAGTGGGAGCAGGCCTTTCCTGCGCTTGCTCCGCTTCGTGTTGCGGTGGAATTCCGTACTTCCTCAACATCGGCAGATCGTGCAGATAAGTGCGCGCGGTTTTTGCCACTTGGGCATCGCTGCTGGATGTAAGCTGTTCCAGCAGATGATTCGCCGCATCGAAGTTCTTTGCTGCCATGTAAACTTCAGCCATCTGCAGAACATATGCCTGATTTCTCGGGCTAAGCCGAATTGCGGCGCGCGCCGAGTCCATAGCGGCGTGCAAACCCCCACCTTCGACCTGCGCCCTGGATAACAGACTGTAAGCTTCGGCAAACTCCGGATCCCAATCCAAGACAGCATGAAGGTCTTGCATCATATTCGCCAGACCTTTAAAACCGTGACCGCTCACCTCAGATTCGCGAAACTTCACTTGCGCCGCATAGTACCTTGACCATGGATCCTTCAAATCCGCGTTCGAGGCCTGATCCAGTTCGTCGTTGGCTTGCTCGAATTCCTTCGTCTCCATGTAATACCAACCCAAGGCCCGATGCGCAGCTGGATTATCTGACTTAGGGTCGGCAACAATTGTCTCCAATTCCTTTTTCGCCTGCTCCCGATGCTCCGGCAACCGCAAGCTGATCTCGGCCAGCAAAGACCGCGCTTCGCTTGGCGCCACGTCATGCGTGCTTGATCCAACTGTCTCCGCAAGGACCGGCGCCGGCGATGAGTTCTCTCCAAGCCTGCCGGTTGAGGCGGGAGCTGCGAAGGTCGCATGGAAGTAATCGGTCACTGCTTGCTCGAACTGCGCCGAACTCATTCCGTACGCTCTTTGGATCGCGTCTTCTACCGGCGCTTTTTCATTTTCAACCAGACCGAAATACGTGCCGGTCTCTGGCAGTTTGTTCTTGTCAAGCAGGTACCGTATCACGATCCACGACTCGCTGCGGAATATGGCAGTCGGCTTGGTCGCGCTGGCATTGAAGAGGTCAGGGATGCTCATCCAAGCGGACGTACTTAGGACATCAGTGAAGGCACCGCGCGAGTTCGGAACTGCGCTGCTCTTACCTGCCTCGGAGGAACGATTCGGCGCTGGCCCTTGCGGGTCAGCGCCAATTTGCATTTGCGTCGCGTCTAGCCGCAAGCTTGAGAAGTAATCTGCGAAACCTTCATCAAACCAAGCCTGCGTGGGAGGGTAGTTATAAGTGAGAAGCAATCGAGCGAAATCGGCGGCGACCGCGCGCCAGCTGTCTTCGCGCGATAAGTCGAGCACTATGTAGGCAGGATCACTGGACGCAAGAAGAAAGCCGCCACGCGCAATATTTTCATCCGCGCGCGTGGGACAAAGCCGGGAAAACTCGTCGGTGCTTCTCACTGCGACAATTGCGATCGGCTTCGACCAGTTCAATCGGCTCTTCAACAGGAGCTGCCCAAATTCGGCGCGCATTTGCTCAAACCGCACCGCCGTGTCATGACCTCGCTTCTCTTCGGCATTGGTCAGAACTGAGAAATGGCTGGAGTCAATCCGAATCCATTTGGGCTCAGAAGCGTGAAGGAATGGAGAGATGAACACTAGCGCTCCAAGAACCGCAACAAGCCGGGAACGAATAGAAATGACAGACATTGTTGAAGACGTGCGCCGAAGCTAATGCTAGCACGGGTTACACACATGAAGGGGGTCATGAGCTTGATAGCTTGTTTATCGCCCATTGCACGCTTTCCGCGACTACCGGGTCTTCATCATCCTTCGCCAGTTTCTCTAAAATGGGCAACCAACGCCGATCGTGACTGTTGCCCATAGCAAGAACCACGTTTCGTCTCAGGCCAGCCCGTTTCGTCCTCCGGATCGGCGAGCCCCGAAACTTTTCGCGAAATTCCTCTTCAGTCATCTCTGCCAGCCAATCCAATGCGGGATTCACCATCCCTTCCCGCGGTTGAAACTCCTCGGCCGTCGTGACTGGCGCCCGCCGGTTCCATGGACACACATCCTGGCAAATATCACACCCGAACACCTGCCTACCGAGGCCATCGCGCAACTCAGTCGCAATCGGCCCTCGTTTCTCGATGGTCAGATAGGAAATACAACGATTGGAATCGAGTTTGTAGGGTGCAACAAACGCATTGGTAGGACACGCGTCAATGCACCGCGTGCAGGTGCCACAGCGATCCGGGGCAGGAAGGTCGTACGTAAGTTCCAGCGAAGTCAGAATGACGCCGAGGAAAAACCACGAGCCCATTTTCTGGTTCAGGATGCATGTATTCTTACCGATCCAACCAATTCCAGCATATTTTGCATAAACACGTTCAACCACGGGGCCCGTGTCAACATAACAGCAGGTTTGCACGGCAGGTGCTGCGCTCATTTCGGCAAGTTCTGCTTCCACAGATTCCCGCAGACGCTTCTCGACCAGCCGCAATCTGCGCATGACCGCCTCGTGATAGTCCTCGCGGCTCCATGCATAACGAGAAATCCAGCCTCGATCCCGGGCTCCCGCTTGCGTCGAGTATGGATTTGCCGTGTTGTAGTTAATGGCGCAAACGATCACGCTTCGTGCCCATGGTACCGCTGAAGCCAGAGAGGCTCGTTTCAGCTTCCCGTTAACGTCCCTGGCCTCCATGTACTTCATTTCTCCGGCATGACCGGCAGTAATCCATTCGGGGAAGTAACGCAATTCAGGAAAATCAGATACCGGCGCGATGCCGGCCAGCTCGAAGCCAGCCCCACCGGCATATTGCTTGACTAGTGCTGATATTTCGCGTGCGGACCTCAAACACTCCTCTTAGCCTCTTCGGACTTTATCACCTTCCCGCACTAGAGCTGAAAATCGACTACCCAGAATGACGTAGTTTGGCGCTCTGGCATGACAAACAGGGCGTATGATCTGCGGCAAAGTGGCAGTGCATTTCTAACTGCCCCCTGCTTTTTACCGGAAATGGAATTGATCAGTCTGCTAGAGGAGTCACGACTGCAAGAGTGCACGGATGGCCATCATCCCGAAGATGAGAACTAACTGACCAGCACAGCTCTTAAAGCTTCGAGACGTTTGTGAAATTCGGTAGTGTCTTGATCAGCTGCAGCAAGTGCTGCTTCCTCGTCGGCCCACTCCCGGGATTCGGAGCACTCAAGAAGTTTCAACAGTCGGATAGAGCATGGCTCGCAGCAGAACCCCTTAATGGTATAAGGATCGCCAGTTTCGTCTTCTGTCTCGAATTCATAGCGAAGAATGGGAGCTGTCTGGGTGCATACCCCGCATACTTCGGGCGCGTCGCGCAGAGGGTCAAAGGTTGTGAAGTGAACGCTGCTGTTCATCTGTGCTCCAATTGCTGATTTTTGGCGCTACTCTTTCGGACTTCGACTAAACACGAGATGCTGCGGGTTCCAGCTATGGACTTCCTTCTGAAAATCCCGCGGCTCTGCTTCCGCGCTTTCCGGCTCCGGATTAGTCCAATCCTTGACCTGGTTCTCGGCCAGACACTCTTCCATCTTCGCTCTGAGATTGCTGCTGGTGTTCAGCCATCCCAGCAACTCCGCCCGGTGCATGGCATCCAGTCCCTGCAGCAATGGGCACCTGAGAAGATCTTCGTCTGTCATAAATCCCCCGCTTTTGGGCCGTCACGTCCCAGCTCTACAAACGATTACAGTTCTTGCGCAGGCACTGGGCAGTGATGCAACGCACATGGTGACGTGAAGTAAATCACAAACTCACGACGACCAGCTTCCATCGTCGGTCAAGTACCCGTGAATCGACTTGGCTGCCCTCCGCCCCGCTCCCATCGCCAGAATCACCGTCGCGCTGCCCGTAACGATGTCCCCGCCGGCGAATACGCCCTTGCACGATGTGCGCTGGGTCATCGGGTCCGCCTCGATGTAGTTCTTCTTGTTCGTGCGCAACCCTGGCGTGGTGCTCTGAATTAAAGGATTGGCACTTGTGCCAATCGCAATCACAGCAACCGAAAGAGGCAGATCAAACTCCGACCCTTCGATCGGCGCTGGTCGTCTTCGCCCAGATGCATCCGGCTCGCCAAGTTCCATCCGGCTGCATCGGACTGCTCCCAACCACCCCTTCCCATCCGATAAAAATTCGATTGGGTTAGTCAGGACACGAAATTCAATCCCTTCTTCCTTCGCGTGTTTAACCTCTTCTCGACGCGCTGGCATCTCGGCTTCACTCCGGCGATATAGCACGTAAGCCTTGCGCGCTCCGAGACGTAATGCCGAGCGAATGGAATCCAGAGCCGTATTCCCCCCACCGATTACCGCGACGTCCTTGCCGCGGAAGTCGAGCATCGGTTCGTCGAAGTGAGGAAACTCGTAAGCATGCATCAGGTTAATGCGCGTGAGAAACTCATTCGCTGAATACACGCCATTGAGATGTTCCCCGGGAATATTCATGAATATCGGCAAGCCAGCGCCGGTGCCGATATAGACGGCATCGTAACCTTCTTCTTCCATCAGTTCGTTGATGGTAACTGTCTTGCCAACCACCACATTCGTCTCAAATTGCACACCCATCGCACGCATGTAATCGAGTTGTTCACGAATAATCTGCTTGGGTAGCCGGAACTCGGGAATTCCATAAACCAGCACGCCCCCAAGTTCGTGCAAGGCTTCAAAAACATGCACCTCATGCCCCTTCTGCACCAGATCTCCCGCCGCGGTCAGTCCCGAAGGGCCGCTGCCGACGATCGCCACCTTCTTACCGCTAGGTACAGCTCTTCGGATCTTGCTGTGATCCATGTGCCGCTGTTCAAAATCGGCGACGAACCGCTCAAGGTAACCGATCCCTAGCGGCTGAACCTTTTTGCCCATCAGGCATCCGCCCTCACAGTGGTCTTCCTGAGGGCACACGCGCCCGGTGATCGCCGGCAACACGTTATCTTCGCGGATCTTGGCCGCGGCTCCGAGGTAATCGCCGTCGACAATCAGCTCAACAAACTCCCTCACCTTCACCCCGACCGGGCAATCATTCACGCAAGCGGGTTTGGCGCATTGCAGGCAACGCCTCGCCTCTTGTTGCGCGAGTTCTTCCGAATATCCCAGATTCACTTCCTTGAAATTCACCGCTCGCAACAAAGGCGGCTGCTCCAACATATGTTGCCGGGGCACCTTCATGCGCTCTTTGAGCGACAGCGGATTCTTCGATTTCGGCGGCGCCGCGTTCATCGCTGACCTCCCGCGGCGCAAGCCACTTGTTCGGTGTGCACCTTCTGTAAAAGCAGCTCGCGATCCCGTTGAAATGCCTCCATCGATCTCTGCTCTGCCGCTCGGTACATGGCATTGCGCTGCACCAGGACAGAAAAATCTATTCTGGAGGCGTCAAATTCCGGCCCGTCCACGCAGGCGAATTCGCTCTTGCCGTCCACCAGCACTCGACATCCTCCACACATCCCGGTTCCATCGATCATGATGGGATTCAAGCTGACGACTGTCTTGATCCCTCGAGGCCGGGTCGTCTCCGCAACTGCACGCATCATCGGAATCGGCCCGATCGCGAGCACCAGGTCGATGCGCGTCCCGCTCTGAATGAGTTGCTTCAGTTTGTCGGTAACAAAACCTTTATCAGCATAAGTGCCGTCATCAGTGGTGATCATCAACTGGTCGCTTACCTCACGCAGTTCGTGCTCCAGGATCACCAACTCTTTGGTCCTCGCGCCAACGATCGAGATGACATGATTCCCGGCGTCCTTCAAAGCTGTCGCTGTGGGATAGGCCATCGCCGTGCCAACGCCCCCACCCATCACCACAACGGTGCCAAATTTCTCAATGTGCGATGGTTTTCCCAGAGGGCCAACCACATCGAGAATGCTGTCGCCAGTCTCCAGGCAGTTCAAAAGGCTCGTCGTTTTCCCCGCTGCCTGCACAACGACATTGATCGTTCCAACCGTCGGATCCGATCGTTCTATCGTCACCGGGATACGTTCGCCTTCTTCGTACACCCGGATGATCACGAACTGCCCCGGTTTTTGTTTGCGTGCAATGCGTGGTGCGTCGATAGTAAAGCGCTTGATTCCCGGGGCGATGAACTCAGCGTGCAGGATTTTGAACATGTGGGTCCGTAGCTTTCATAGGAATACCCGCCAACAGAATATTTTCCGAGGAGTCGCCACATGATGCTGTGACTGGGATCACGGCCGATCCCAACAGCGGTCACCGCGGTAACGCGAGGTGAAGACCAAAGTTATTCAATTCTTGCGCCGTTCTGTATCAGGGTCTCTACCGTCGCCCGGAAAGTGGAACGCAATTCGCCGGCATGCTCGGCGGGAATCGATTTTGAGATCAAGATCATCGCGGTTCCGTGCGTAACGGCCCACAGCGCCAGCGACAGTCGAGTATGGTCGGAAGGGTCTCCGCCCAGTCGCCCTGCGAGTTTCTGTTCCATAAGCGCCATCGTAGGTCTTTGCTCTCGAAGGGGACTCGCCTGTGTTGACCGGGGCAGTTGATGGGCGTGTTCGTAGAAGAGCTCGTACTCATGGGCATGAGTTAATGCAAAATCCAAATAGCGCTCGCAGGCTTCCTCCGGAGATCGGCAGGGCCCCACAAACTGGCTGATTTCAGCTTGTATTCGCTTCAGCAGCGCGCGCAGAATGTCATCGCGGTCTCGAAAACGGCGATACACAGCCGGAGTGTTTGTACCGGCGGCCTTGGCCACAGCTCGCATCGTCAGCGTCCTGCCACCGCCCTTCTTCCATAAGCGCTGAGCCGCGTCCAAGATCTGTCCTTCGAGGTGAGGATCAAGTTGTCGGGGCATGTTCTTTCGTACCTTGCGCCATTAAAACGTTTAAATAAATTATGTTGACAGTGTTAACGTAACACTGTATACGTAACGAGTATAGACCCCTTTCCGGCAGTTGTATATCCCGTTTTCAAGGAGTTCAACGATGTTTTCCTGGGAGAACCCAGAGGATCGGGTGGCGATTGTGCAGATGAATGCAGACTTGCGCCACGCGCAGTTAGAACTACTCAGCGCCCAGTGCGCAACTCATCGCCTTCGTCTCCGTTTTTCGAGCCAAGACATTGCCCGTTATGCGCAAAGAGAGACATTACGAAAAGCTATCGAAGCCGCGAATGGCCTGCAAGAATATTTTTCTTCGATCGACGAAATCATCTCTCTCGAGCCAAGCAATCTAGCAGTCCCTGAGATCAGCCGCGAAAAAGTTGCGGAAGCTATCAACCTGGTAAGTAGGTATCTGCAAAAGCAGCGTGACCACTATTATGCGTTGGGGAAACCGCTTGACGCTCGACACCGAGCCGTCCTGCAACCGTTTTTCTCAGAGGGTTTGCTGGATCAGGTTCGAGTGGTCGAATCGTTTGGGAATCGCGTGCCCAATCCGTCCTTTTTCACTGAAGCGAAAGCGTTGGGTTTCACCAACCTGCCGGAGCTCACGCACATGCCGTCGATCACTTTCATTGATGTCATCGTTTTCAACGAGCACATCACCAGCCAGGCTTTGTTTCACGCCTTAGTGCACATGGTCCAGTTTCAAGCCCTGGGTTTGCAGCGTTACACCGAGGCTTTTGTCCGCGGTTTCCTGAGAACCCGCTCGCATGTCACTGTCCCGTTGGAAGCACACACGTTCGCACTGGACTCCAGGTTCGCGACCAACCCGGCGGAAGGTTTTTCTGTCGAAGAAAAAGTCAGGATGTGGATTCGGGAAGGCCGTTACTAAATCGAAGGCCGGTTTACGTCTTGCCGAGCCCCGGCTTGAAAATCATGCCACGGCTGGTCCTGCCATTCATGAGCACCATGAGCGGTTCTTCGAATCGCACATGTCGCACACAACCGTAGCCTTCCAATGCAGGCTGCGAAGCAAGCCACTTCCAGTCCACGAATCCTTCATCCGCGTCCGGATTGACCGTGAAATATCCCACTTGAAACGCGGTAAGGTTCTGGAAGAAATGACTCCCCTGCGACGGCATAACCCGGAAATCCCGGAAACCGGCCTCCACGATCACTCGCGCCCCTGAGATTTCATCCCAATCCACAGGAATGCCGAGCCACGGATCATTCGATCCCCATCTTCCAACCCCAATCAGTAAGTAAGGCGTGCCCGCATCGCTTAATTTCGCATTCAGGTGAGCCACGCCCTCGGCCACGTCTTGGCTATGCCCTCTCTCGAAACGATGGAAATCTACCACCACAACGTCGCGCAGGTCGGCGACCCGACCGTTCCCCAGCACTTTGGTGCTCTGGCAAACCAGTCGATCCGGGTTGACGTCGTCCATCCGCAACTCTTCCCCTTCATGCGACAACACCAGCGGCCGGATCTGCAGAAATCCAAATTCGGACGGTTCGCCGGCGCTCTTTGGCAGTCGCACCGCGAACTCTGCCTCAATCGGGCGCCCGAAAGCGTCCTCTCCAATTTTGGTGATTTGCTCCAGAATCCCGGCTAGAGGAAAGACTCCATGCTTGAGAATCGGCGCGAAACTGACGATCCGCGTCCCCGGCCGGCTCAACCCATCGTAGATCACGTGATTGTCCGCCGAATAAGTCGATCCCAGGCTGTTCAGCGTTTCGTCGTCCTCCGCCACATTGAGCCCAAACCGGACTTCTCGCATATCCGCCAGCGGGTCCTTGCCGTCGCCGTCATGGTTCAATTGCAACGCCCAAAAGTCACGCTGAGAGTTTGCCAACACATCCTCAACCGATGAGAACTGAACCAGGTTCTGCGGATACCGAGGACTGAAACTCAGGCACTTCCCGCCCTCCACAACCGCTCGCCCCAAACCAAGTGCAACTGCGGCAATTCCATCTTCCGAGCGCATCGGCGGAACCGGATAAAAATTGTGCGATCGCACTACCCCCGAGAAGTCTGGATAAAATCGCTCCCCTTGTTCCTCCGAGCCGTGGATTGTTCCGACCACTTGCTGTAGGATCACCGCCATCTTTTCTTCTTCTAACCGGTACGGCGTCGCCCTCACGTAGGCTTTTGCATGGGAGCTGAATGTAGACGCATAGACGCGTTTGATCGCTTCCATCAGTTGTTCCAGCCTGACAACCAGATCTGGGTGCTGGTTGCCAAGCATAAAAGTCTCGTACACGCCGGTGAACGGCTGATATTGCGAGTCTTCGAGCAGGCTGGAAGAACGTACCGCAAGGGGGTAGTGCACTTCGGACAGGAAGGCCAGCAAGTTTTCGCGCAGTGTGGCTGGCAAGGGCGCATCCACGAATTTCTGTTGGATTTCCGCGTTATCGTTCGCATGTATGGCGAAATCCAGCAAATTGTTTTCGCTAAGGAATCGGTCAAACACATCCGTCGCCAGCACCACGCTTGGAGGCACCGCGATCCGAACGCTGGGAAAACGCCGCGCCAGCCGGTTGTTGTGGAGCAAGTGGCGCACAAATGCGAGTCCGCGCGCTTTTCCGCCCAGCGACCCTCCCCCGATGCGAAGAAAGTAATTGTCGGTGGATTTAAATGTTCCAGGATTGAAGTCCCCGATCAGGACCTGGCTCTGCTCTCCCCGATATTCGGCGATCGACTCGATAAGATCGTGCCGCAAATCTTCCAGCGTCGGAAAATCCGAAACCTTGCGAGGCCGAAGCTTCTGCGCCAGCGCAAATTCAGTTCGGGCGCGCAGCCAGCGCGAAAAATGGTTGCGCTGGCTATGGAAAGCGATGCTTTCGGCCGGTACTTCAGCGAGTCGCGCCTCCAATTCATGCAAGTCGCTGGCCCGTGCAACTTCCGTATTGTCGGGACGTCGAAAAATGAAATCGCCAAAACCGGCCTGCTCAGTAAGAAACCGCCGCAAATCTTTGAGCAGAGTTGGCGACCGCTTTCGCAGGAAAGAAAAACCTTCGTTGTGGGCGCGGGCGCGAAATTCGGTGCGGCTGGACTGCAGAACGATCGGAACATCAGGAACGTTCTCGCGTATGAGCCGGGCCAAATGAAAGCCGGCTTCGGCGTTCATTTCACCCGACATCGGGAACTCTATATCAGACACCACTCCGAGGAGATACTCCTGGTACTTCATCGCCTCGCGAACCGCATCTTCGTAAGTCGAACTGAGGAGAATCTTTGGGCGAGCCCGCATCCGCACCAACTTGTGCGCAACGTTCAACCCTTCGCGGATCACGCGCTTCGATTGGGTGATCAACTCTGTGTAAATCGCGGGCAGGAATGACGAGTAGTAGCGAATGTTGTCTTCGACGACCAGAATCACCGGCACGCCAATCGCGTGGGTATCGTGGAGCACGTTGCGTTTGTCTTCGATGTACTTGACGATCGAAATCAGAATGCGGACATTGCCTTGCCACAAGAAGATCCATTCCAGATCAGTGACCGGATTGCGTTCAACGAATCGCTTTATTTCCCGGTAATCATAGGCCAGCACAACTACTGGTATGTTCAGTCCCGCGGCTTTCACTTCACGCGCCAGCTGTGCCGCATCCATATCGCCGACATCAAGATTAGTAACAATCAGATTGAAGCGCGGCTGCGCCTTCGCCATCGCTAAAGCCTCGGCGCCGCTCGAGACATGCGCAATCCCTGGAATTTGCTGGAGATTCAGTTCGAGCGATTCCCCAATCAGCAGTTCATTCAGTCGCCCGTCTTCCCGCAGGATGAACGAATCGTAAAGGCTCGAAACCAAGAGAATATCCTGCACGCGGAACGGCATGAGGTTCTCGAAGCCTTCAAACAACCGCTCGGCATCAACAATGGGTTCTGGTTGATGAATTACAGACATAAACCAACCTTGTCATTCCTGCGCGAAGTTCCCTCATCGAAGTTCGAAGCACGATGCGGATCCATCGCAAAACATGTACAACTAAAAAACTCGCGGGGTGGTTTCCCACCCCGCATCATACTTCCAACCCGAGCCAGAAACTACACAAGGCCCTGATCCAACATTGCGTTCGCGACCTTCAGGAAGCCGCCGATGTTGGCGCCGTTCACCAGATTGCCCGGCGTGCCGTACTTCTCGGCCGTTTCGAAGCAGTTCTTGTGGATGGCAATCATGATCTTGTGCAGACGATCATCCACTTCCTCGCGCGTCCAGCTCAGCCGTGCGCTGTTCTGGGCCATTTCGAGCCCGGACGTCGCCACGCCACCAGCGTTGGCAGCCTTGGCCGGTCCATAAAGGATCTTCGCATCGAGGAACAGCTTGGTGGCTTCGAGTGTGCTCGGCATGTTCGCACCCTCGGCAACCAGCTTGCAGCCGTTCTTCAACAAGTTCTCGGCGTCACGCTTCTTGATTTCATTCTGCGTGGCGCTCGGGAACGCGCAATCTGCCTTGATGTTCCAGATCGGATTGTGATCCAGCTTGATGTCCGTCGGCATGAAGACGCCCTTCTTGAACTTCTCCGTATATTCACGGATGCGTCCACGACGGACATTCTTCAGCTCCATGATCCAGGCCAGTTTCTCGCGATCGATTCCATCGGGATCGAAGATCACGCCGTCGGAATCCGAGCAGGTAATCGGCTTCGCGCCCAGATCGAGCAGCTTCTCAATCGTGTATTGCGAAACGTTGCCGCTGCCCGAAACCAGGCAGTGCTTGCCTTCGAACGTCTCCTTGCGGCTCTTCAGCATTTCAGCCGCGAAGTACACGCAGCCATAGCCGGTCGCCTCGGGCCGAATCAATGAACCGCCCCAGTTCAGACCCTTTCCGGTCAGGACCCCGGTGAACTCGTTGCGCAGCCGTTTGTATTGGCCAAACAGGAAGCCGATTTCGCGTCCGCCAACGCCAATGTCACCGGCCGGTACGTCGGTGTCGGGGCCAATGTGCCGCGCCAGTTCGGTCATGAAGCTCTGGCAGAACCGCATGACTTCGTTATCGCTCTTTCCTTTTGGATCAAAATCCGATCCGCCCTTGCCGCCGCCCATGGGCAGCGTCGTCAGCGAGTTCTTGAAGACTTGTTCGAAGGCCAAAAACTTCAGGATTCCCAGGTTCACAGAAGGATGGAAGCGCAGTCCGCCTTTATAAGGCCCGATCGCGCTGTTCATCTCAATGCGGAAGCCACGGTTGACCTGAATTTCGCCACGATCGTCAAACCACGGCACGCGGAACATCAAAACGCGCTCCGGTTCGGTGATCCGCTCCAGGATCTTTGCGGAACGATATTCAGGATGGCGCTGCAGAACTAACCGGAGAGAATCGAGAACTTCTTGTACCGCTTGATGGAATTCCGGTTCAGCTGGGTTCTTGGCTTTTACTGTGGTAAGTACCTCTTCAATGTAATCGCCCGGCGACTTGATTCCGGGCGGTGTCATAACGCTCATAATGCTACCCTCCTATTTAAGAAACTTTCGCGATGACGCTGAAATCCACGAGTTCATAGTGTCGGGCGACACCAGATTTACTCCCCATTTAAAGCCCCGCGGATACGAACGCGCGGTGATCGAAATCACCCCAATTCGTGACCATCGTACTGCCAAAATGTGTAAAATGGCCGACTTTTTTGTAAATGATAGTATCTGAGGGTGCTAGGTGAGGTTCGGTGCCCAGGCTGGATTTTTGTCAGAGAACCTACGCCCCGAGCTTCTTTACTTCTTCCTGATAGTACTTGCGGTAAAGGATGTCCCACTCCTGGCTACCCTCAAGAATGGTTCGTTTCTGGCTTTCGATCTTCTGGCGGGCGGACTTGTCAATTCTCTCTTCCTGGTTCAGTAGCTCTTCCATCAAGCGGCGCACTTCCAGGCGCACGCTATTGCGGTCCTCAACAAAATCCACTTCATTCATATCGGCCAGCGCATCGGTCACGAGGTGCGCGACTTTATTCACTTTGTCGCGGTTAATTCTCACAGCACCGCCTTATACTTGCGCACCAGTTCGTTTTTCACCTTGCGGAACATCTCCTGGTAGTTGGCGCCGGTTTTCTGCATCTCCGCGGAATAGGTCTCCAGAATCACGCGGACCTCATCATTGATGCGGTCTTCGAGTGTGAATTCTTCCAGCATGGCGGCGTGGACTTTCTCGGTGACCTGTGGGACGTTCTTGGTCTCGATGAACTCGCCAGCAATAAGCTTTTTAGTGACTTCGCGGGCCAGATAGCCCACATATTCTTTGGACAGAAGCATGAGCAGTCAGATGTTATGTGAACTGTAAGTTTAGCATAGGGAAGTTCGTCGTTGGTCGTTGGCTGGTGGTCGTTGGTCGATCATTTCTGAGCCATCAACGAAACCTCGCTCGCAGTGGAACAATCACAACCCACCCAGCGGCTGAAAACGAGACTAGCCAGAGCAGAGCGAAGCTGATCGCCCATACTCTGTAATTGATGGCATGGAAAATGCCTCCCTTCACGTGCGTCAAGACGAGCAAGCACGCCTCCAGAAGGATTGGGATGAGCATATAAATCACGCAAGTCACAAGGGCCAATTTCGCAATGATCATTGCCAAATCCATCCTTACTGTGACCGACGACAAACGACCAACGACCAGCATACAATGCAGTTGATAGCCCAAACCCATGTCCCCGCATCCTGACGATCTCGGCACCCTCAAAGACGACATGATTGCCTTCGTCGAAGGTCACGGGATGTCGCGCTTTCCCGGATTTGTGGACTTCGAAGAAGTGCAGTGTGTCAGTTGGAACTCGCAGGATAATCCCGATAGCTGGAAAGATTTCGTTGAACTCGCCAAGGCTGCCGGCGCCCAGTTTCTCACCATGCACTCCTGGCGACTGGAGCGCGACGACCTCGATCTCATGATCCAGCGCTTGAGCAGCGCAGAGTTCACCAGCGACGAAGATGTCGAGGAGGCGCGCTGGCTGCGCACTTACGTCGGCAAAACGGGTTTTGTCCAACTCGGCTTCGCGCACCAGGGCGTCATGATGATCTACGAAGCTTCAACTCCCTGGTACGAGCGTTATCAGAGCATCTTGGAAATGACCGAAGACTTCACCGGCCTGCCCATCGACGAACCCGACGACGACGAACCGTAATCATTCTTGATTGTAGATTTCCGATTTAGGATTTCCCCGATGGCATGAGTTCACCTACCGTGCGGTTTTCAATCTGATGTCTACAATCTAAAATCTTCAATTAGGGATGCGTTGGATTCTCAAATCCGCTGACCCAGTCGCAATCGATTCTCTCGCGACGCAGCTCGCCGCAAACTCCGCTCTCGGCCTCAAGCGCACTGAGCTTGCCACGACGCTCGCCCGTCTGCTCGTCATGCGCGGCATCGCCGATGCCGAGATCGCCGATCGTTTTCTCGCACCGAGGCTCGATCACCTGCACTCGCCCTACCTGATGACGGGCATGAAGGCCGCCGTCGAGCGCCTCGATGCTGCCATCGAACGCAAAGAAGGCATTCTCATTTATGGCGACTACGATGTCGACGGCACCACCGCCATCGTTATCCTTAAGACTGCCATTGAGCTGTGCGGCGGATCGACAGATTTCCACGTGCCGCACCGAATCAAAGAAGGCTACGACCTCCGCGGCGATGTCATCGAGCGCGCCGCAGCAGCCGGTATACATCTCATCATTAGCGTCGATGCGGGCATCCGCGCCTTTACCGCAGCCGAAACCGCTCGCCGACTCGGCGTTGATCTTATCGTCACCGACCATCATCTTCCCGGCGCCGACGGCATGCCGCATGCTCTCGCCGTTCTCAATCCAAATCAGCCCGGATGCGAATATCCTTGCAAAGCCCTCTGCGGCGCTGGAGTCGCTTTCAAGCTGGCGCAGGCTTTGATGGGAAAGCGCCTACCGCATCGTGATCAATCGGCTCTGCTGAAATCCTTTGCCAAGATGGTCTCCATCGCCACCATCGCCGACTCCGTTCCCCTCACCGGCGAGAACCGCGTCTTCGCCAAGCTCGGCCTCGACGAGCTGCGAGCCGCACGGAATCCCGGACTCAAAGCGCTCCTCGAAGTCGCCCAATGCAGCGGCCGTCCTCTGACCTCGGGCGAAGTCGCCTTCCGCGTAGCGCCGCGTATCAACGCGGCCGGACGCATGGACATCGCAGCCGACGTCATCGAGCTATTCAGCACCAAAGACGCGGCTCGCGCCCGCGAACTCGCCGCCAAGCTCGACAAGCTCAATGCCGAACGGCAGGACGAAGAGCGCCGCATTCTCGAGGCGATCTTCAAGCGTCTGGAAGAAGATTCTGCGCTCCGCGAATCGTTTTGCCTTGTGATCGACGGTGAAGGATGGCACCGCGGTGTCATCGGCATCACCGCCACGCGAGTCGTCGATCGCTACCACCGGCCCGCGATTGTGATTTCATGCCAGGGCGAAGAAGCTCACGGATCCGGGCGATCCATCCGCCCATTTCATTTGTTGAATGCGCTTGAATCCTGTCCGGAACTTTTTACGCGCTATGGCGGCCACTCGCATGCCGTCGGTTTTTCTTTGCCCACAGCGCGCGTGGCCGAACTTCGCCAGCGCCTTGACGCTTATGCTCGTACGCGCTTGACTCCTTCCGATCTCGAACCACTCATTGAGTTGGACGCGGAACTTCCCTTCGACCAGATCACGCCGGAGTTTTTCCAGGTCCTCAAACGTCTGGAACCATTTGGAGTACAGAATCGCGAGCCCATTTTTGCTGCACGCAATCTCCGTCTGACCGTGCCTCCGCGAATCATGAAAGAGAAACACGTCAAACTGAAACTCGCATGGAACGGGGATCCGATGCAGCAGGAACTCACCGACGAAGCCAACCTGCTGATGCCTCGCTGTGACCCCGATTCGGCGGCGATCCCTCGCCGCAGCGACAATTGGAAAAAAGCCATCACCTACGACGCGCTTGGCTGGCGCATGGCTGAGCGCGTCCAGCAATCGCAACTTCTGCCCGGCGATGTCATCGATATTGCCTTCACCCTCGATCAAAACGACCACTCCGAGTTCGGCGGTTTGGAGCTGACGCTCTGTGATTTCGAGACGACGCACCGGGCTGTCGCTCAGGCATCTTTTTCCAACTCGGCATCCCCAGCGCCGGCGTCATAAAAGCATCAACCACACAGTAGCTTGTGTCGCGGGGACATTCCTGTACGCGAAAAAATGGGTAAGCACAGCAGGTTCCGAGATGCAACCACTCCGACATAACTAAACAGGCTTCTCTGGGCTAAAATAGGCCGATTTTTCTTTGGCCGCGATGTCGTTTTAGCCGCCACCCGTTCGACTAACTGATGTAATGTGGGGAATTCTGCAACTGCAATTGCCTTAGAATGAGAGCCTGATTTTGGCAGCGACACTGCTTTTGCCGTACTAGGGGTAAACCATGTCATTTGTTCGCGATCTTCGATTCGCACTCCACTCGTTGGCACGCACTCCCGGGCTGGCCATCGCCGTGATCCTCACGCTGGCGCTTGGCATTGGGGCTAACGCTGCCATTTTTACACTGGTGCGCGGCGTTCTGTTGCGGCCACTGGTGAATCGCGGCGAAGATCGCCTGATCTACATTCGGCAGAGCGCTCCCGGCATCGGTGCGACAGACGATGCTTTTTCGGTGCCAGAAGTTCGCGACCTCCGAGCCAGTGTGAAATCGCTTAGCGGGTTCGGCGAGTTTTCAACTATCGGCTTCACCATGCTCGGGCTGGGTGAGCCGCGTGAAGTTCGTGCCGGGGTTGTTGACGGCTCTTATTTCGAAGTCATGGGCTTACGCCCGGTTCTGGGCCGATTGCTGGATATGCGCGACGACGGGCCCAATGCTGCCGGCGCTGCAGTACTGACTTATCGCTTCTGGACCACGGTGCTGCATAGCGATCCTACAGTGATCGGCAAGCAGGTCCGCTTCGATACGCGGACGGCCACGATCGTGGGCGTGCTCGAGCCCTCTGTTCCCTACCCTGCAGATACTGAACTCATTGCCAACATCGTGACCAGTCCTCATCATCTCTCCGCGACTATGGTCACTGGCCGCGTTCATCGCATGACGGAATTGTTTGGCCGCCTGGCTCCGGGAGTCTCCATCGATCAAGCTCGTGCCGAGTTGCGCTCGGCCTATTCGGCGATGACCAAAGATCACCCCGAAGCCTACCCCGCAAGCGGACAGTTCCGAATCGACGCGAAGCTGCTGCGGGACGAGATCACATCAGGCGCTCGCACCGTGCTGCTGGTGCTGCTTGCTGCCTCAGGCTTGGTGTTCATAATCGCCTGCTGCAATGTCGCGAACCTGATTCTGGCGCGAACCGTGCGCCGCGAAGCGGAATTGACCGTGCGTGCCGCGCTTGGCGCAAGTACCGGTACCTTACGCCGTCTGCTGCTGGCAGAAAGCCTGCTGCTCTGCGGTGCCGGAGCGATTCTGGGAGTGATCAGCGCAACTCCCATGGTCAATGTACTGGCCCGCTATGCGTCGCGCTTCTCAGTGCGCGCTCTGGACCTGAAGATCGACTCGAGCATGCTCTGGCTTGGCGCGGGCCTGGCGATCGCGGCGGCGGTGCTCCTCGCTTTCATTCCGCGCTTGCCCGGATCCAGGACCTCGCAAGGCTTTAACCTCGGCAGTAGCGGAGTCCGAATTACCGGCGCGACGAGCCGCCGCCTGCGCCTTTTCGCCGTCACACAAATTGCGGCCTCGTTCATTTTGCTGGCTGGAGCGAGCATGCTGATCAAGACGCTGCTCACGCTGCAATCCACACATACCGGTTTCGACATGGACCGCGTGCTGGCCATGGACATGCCGGTGATGTCTTACGGCAAGACTCCCGATCAGATCATCAACTTCTATCAAGAGGCGATCCGCCGCATCAAGCAACTGCCGGGAGTGGACGGAGTCGCGGAGGGAACCAGCGTGCCCTGGCGGGATGCTGGCGCCTTTGGTCCTGGACTTCAATTCACTGGCGAAGGCCACGTGAAAGGTAGTCAAGAAGAAGACCCTCGGGCGCAGTTGCGCGTGGTATCGCCGGGATTTTTCGCAGCGCTCGGCGTGCCAATTGTGGAAGGGCGAGACTTTAATGACGATGACCGCCGGGGCGGCGAGCCCGTCGTGATCATCAGCCAAACTGTGGCGCGGCGGATGTTTCCCGGACAGGATCCCATCAATCGCCACATCATGTGGAGCGATCCGGTGCTGGAGTATGTCAGCATCAGCAGAGGGCCGCGCCGAATTATCGGGATCTCTGCGGATGTTGATGATGAACACCTCATACCGGGACCAGCACCCACCATCTATCACCCATTCGGTCAGGTGCCGGACAATATTTCTGACAATGGTGTGAGCATCTTTGGCGGGCGGCTGTTCGTGCACACGCGCATCGATCCGTACGCGCTGGTCACGCCGGTCACGCAGATCGTGCGGCAAATGTCGGTTGATCAACCTGTCGAGCATGCCGCTACCCTGCAAGACATTCGCGCCGAAGTGCTCACTCCCGATCGCCTCAACACGATTGTGTTTGGCGGATTTGCCGCGGTTGCCTTGGCGATCGCCATCGTTGGTGTCGCGGGCGTGCTGGCGTTTTCTGTCAGCGCACGCACCCGTGAGTTCGGGATCAGACTGGCGATCGGCTCGCAACCGCGGGATCTGTTGACCCGCGTCATTGGCGAAGGCGCCATAATGGCGGGCGCCGGGGTCATTGGTGGCACGGTGGTCGGGTTCATGTTCGCCCGCCTCGCCAGCAGGTTTCTGGTTGAGGTAAAAATGCCAGGCGCTTTGCCCGTGGTCCTTTCGGCACTGGTATTGATGGTCGTCGCGATTGTCGCATCGACGCTCCCCGCGGCCCGTGCCGCGCGCGTCAACGTCATGCAAGCGCTGCGCTCTGAGTGAGCGCACGAGGCCGCCGATTCGCGGATGTTGCGCTGTTCCTGTTGCGCTGGCGAATACGCAGACGCTTCGTCGCCCCGCTGCCGGGTTCGTTACGTCGCGGAAATGGTGAAGCAACAACTCGGCGGCATTCTGATCGGCTCCACGCCTGCCTGCTTATTTAGCTGCTCTCCTTGAGCTTCTTCAGTGTTTGTTCGTACGTTGCCGTTCGACTGACGAAGTTGGGTGGGATGTTGTGCAGAACGATCTCCCAGTTGGCGATGGCATTTTTCTTGTCCCCTAATGCGGTATAACCGCGGGCGAGTCCGAGATGGATCCAGAATTTCTCTTGGGGATGCTGCTGCTGGTTAAACACGAAGACGGTCATCGCTCTGTCGTTGCGACCAGTGCGGAGCAAGCCTATGCCATAAGCATAAGGGGAGTAGGCATCGACGCCTGGCAGATGGAGGGCTTTGTCCATCACGGAATCGGCCTCAGCTTGGCTACCCATGGCATTCAGCACCGAAGCTTTGGTCTGCAAGGTGGAGAAATCTTCATGCCCGATAGTGGCCCCGCGGAAAGGTCCGTTGATGGCTTTGTCGGCCCAAACGAGAGCCTCTTCGAGATTGACCTTGTTGTCGGCGCAGAACTGGGCGGCGGTTTGCCAATCTTCGTAACGGAAGCCAGCCCAGGACTGCAGCTCCTGCCGCATTCTGGCGACGTAAATCTCATTTACGTTGCGCACTTCGATCTTTAGCGGGATGCGCTTTTTCTCCCACTGCAGATAGGCGACAGCGGAACTGGGCAGACGCTCGTCGAAGCCGTACGTGAGGAATTCGGTGAAAGGGGCATCCTGCGGAGCGACTGGCACCCGCAGTACATCGCCGTTGGAGTCATACTGGAAACTGCCCCATCCCAGGTGGCTGGAGAAAATCCAGACCCATGGGCCGTTCTGTTCCACGTCAAGGAATAAGGCATAGGTACCGGCCTTTAAGTCCTTGCCCTCAACGACGACGTCATGAGAGAAGGTGATGGATGTACTCTCGTTGGCCCCGGCCCGCCAAGGCGCTGCTTTGGTCGGTCCGAATCCCTCGTCGATGAAGCCATAGTGCACAAGTTCGCCCCAGATATGTCCTGTGCGATCGTTCGCCACGGGATTGTGGACACGCGGGCTGTGGTATTCGATGGCAATCCGGACGGGGCCAATCCACTGGACGACTTCGGCGCGCTCATTGTCACCGTTCGGAGGAGTGGAGAGCTCGGAAGTTTCCTGTCCCAGGGCAATCGCGGCGATCAGAAGAAGCATGACACTGACAGCGAGTTTCACTTGGCACCCCCTTGTTATGTAGCCTACAAACGTCCCGAAATCTCCCTACTTAGACCGCGATACGGCGGAACGGTTAGCTGTGAGGAACCACTTGCAAGACCCATGTCACCGATGTCCCTGAGCGCAAGACAGTGCGTTCGGGATCAAGGAGACTGGTGCGGGACTCCGCTCGATATCAGAAACACGCGGCCCGAGTGATACCCGCTCACACCACTCCAACCCGAAGTAATCAGGAAGGCGCTCATGCCGTTGCCCTCGACCTCGCCCATCGTCACAGCGTCGAAGCCAAATGTGTCGCCAGGAGTCCGGCAGGTATATGTGCGGAGGAGATGTCCATCTTTTCCAGAGTAAAGGTATGCACGTCCGCCACCGACAGCGGCTCCCGAGTATTGCCATGCACCTACAATGAGGTCGGCATGGCCGTCCCCATCGACATCGCCCGCGACTGACGGACTGGTGCCAAATCCTTCGCCCGCAGTGTCCCCGGTCAAGGCGAAGAGCCGGTGACCATCCCTTCCCGAATGAATGTATACCCGCCCTGTTGATGGACCTTTCGCGCTGTTCGCCCAGTCCGAGGCGTACACATCCGGAATTCCATCGCCGTCCACATCGCCAAGAACGGACAAGAACATGTACCCCAGTGCCGCGCCGGTATCATCCGAGTCGATCGTGAATTTCGGGTTGGAGGACAAACGATCATAGACGTAGGTTCGACCCGTGTGGTTTGGTCCAGCGTTGGGCGCTCCGACCATGAGTAAAACCTGTTGCTTACCTGAGAATCCCGCGACCGCGCTGCCAAAGTTGTCACCGGGGCGCTCGCCGCTGAGAGTGAGAAGAATGCTTCCATCTTTGCCGGAGTAAACATAGGCATGTCCTGCCTTATCGCCGGCCGCATTGTTGTTTGGGGCTCCAACAATCACATCGGCAAAGCCGTCTCCGTTAACGTCTCCAATTCCTTCAACGTGGCGTCCGAAATCTTCATTCACGTTTTCCGCTTTGAGCGTACGAAGGACGTGGCCGTTCCGACCGGAATAAATGTTGACATAGCCGCCGCCAGGAGCGCTTGCCACCACATCGGGGATCCCGTCGCCGTTGGTATCTCCAGCCGCTTCGAGCCCGGTGCCGAGTTGATCGCCTTTGTGCCCGTCTGCCGTCCAGAGAAGCTTGCCCGATTTAGTGGAGTACACATAGATGCGACCCGCATTTTCCCCACCCGCATTGTTGGTCGGAGCCGAGGTCACGAAGTCGGGAATGCCGTCGCCGTCGACGTCACCAATATTTCGTGCAATCCAGCCAAACTGATCGTTGGCATGCTCACCGTCCCACTCCCGAATAACCTTCACCGGCTCTACAAAGGGATCCTCAAAGTCCTTGTGGGTTGGAAGCAGCCCCCTGTATCGCGCGTCGTCTTTTAGCGAGGCCAACTCGGGAGTGACCTCAATCTGGGTCATGTCAACTTTTCGTGTGGCCCTGGCTTTCGATAACCAATCGAACGCCTCGTCTTTGTTTTGCCGTACGGCCGCAATGACGGCGAGTTGGAACATGGGCGCAGGATAGCGAGGATCTTCGACCAGTGCTCGCTGAAAAGCGTCGCGGGAACGATCCAGATCCTTAAGCTGCAGCTCAGCAACTCCAAGAGTGCGCCAGGCGCGTCCGTTGCTGGGCTCTCGGCTCGTTACTTGGTCCAGAATCTTTACGGCTCCCGCTGCGTCTTTCGCTTGCAGACGGACGATTGCATCCGACAATTTGGGCTCAGGAGCAGATGACCTTGGTTTAGAAACGCAGCCGAAAAGAAGAATCGTCAGCGTCAGAAAGAAGCCACAGTTTGCGCGCTCTCGTTGGGACGTCACTCAATACTGCTATCCCAGCGCTGGGGGGGAGCGCTATCAGAAAATTGCTCAGCCCCTAATCGTTAAATCGTCTGTTCGAACGGAAGAAGGGGTTGCGTTGAATTCGTGGCGAAACATGTCTGTGAAGTGGCTGTGGCTGGAAAACCCCGCCTCTAGGGCAATCTCAGTTAGGGATCGCCCAGACTCCACAACATCGGTCAGTGCCTCCCGTACGCGAAGACGGAGGCGATATTGATGCAGCTTTATTCCAGTGACCCGCCGAAACAGCCGGCACACATGGTAGGCAGAAAATCCAACTTCTCGAGCAATACTCTTTAGCGTGAGCCGGTCCTCGACCCTTTCCGAAAGCAGCATTTCAATTTCGTGAACCGTGTCGCGGTGATTTCGACCCATCTCGCGCTGATCACAAGATAGGTGGCGCTTGCAGGTAAATTGAAGGACGCGGTCGAGTAGCTCAATTACCATTCTACCGCCAGCGAGTCCACAGCTTTGCTGCCTGTGACCCAGTTGAACAGACGCCGTTGCAGCAGGTAGCTCTGAGCATCGCTCCACCCGCGGGAAAACTGGAACAACCGTTCGGGGCGGTCATCGACAACAGAGTCATAGGCTCGCAGGGCGTCTCGCACCAGCCCAGGGTCCACACCGAACCAATCGCAACGATCCCCTTCTGGGCTAATCGGATTTCGCCAATAAACCTGGCCAGCATTGTAAAAAGTCACCACATTCGGATTGGCCACGAACGCCGGCTCATCTTCGTGCTGAATCTCAACAGCAGTCCGCGGAAAAACGAAACAATAGTTCCCGGCGGGGCCGGTGTCTTGAAACGACGGGTGTTCCGGGTGGCAACGAAAGGCGCCAATTCGAACCAGGTCGCTTTCGAAGACGATCCGGTCGATTTCTCCTTGTACGGGTAGCATCCACAACACCGGCGAACCAGAAGATAGCGGATTGACGAACCATACGGCGCTTAGTTATCACGCCGGCTCGACTTTCGCATCGTATAAGCAATGGGTACAGCGCGGAACTGAACTGGTCGATTTTGAATGGTCGACAGTCCCGCACATTAAGAAAATACGGTGATCTTGGCGCCGATGATCCTGCGGATGCGGGGGCAGCGTCTGGGAACGACAAACCGACTCCCAGCACGCTGCCTGGCAGAAAAAGACGGCCCGCACGAGTCGCTAATACTCTCGCAATTTTCGGCGGTTGTTCCACCCAACACCAACAACGGACTCGCCCAACCGTTTACGTCATTGCACTATCAATTGCACGATCACGTTGTGGCTGACAACTCCCGAACCCGCGATCGACAGGTTGTAGGTGCCCGGTGGGGTATTTCCCACTTGCACGTTCAAGGTCAATTGCGTCTCGGCCGGAGGCGTTAGATGGGTCGGATTCAGTGAACAATTTGACCCCTGTGGGCAGCCGTTCACCGTAAAAGTAATCAGCTGATTGAAGCCACCGCTCGGCGTCACCGTGATCGTAGAGTTTCCGCCATTCGTCAGAGAGTTCGGGTTGGCTGTCAGTGAATAGTTTGGCCCCGACCCGTACAAAGCGATCTTCTGCGTGGGGTTATTGAAAGAGTTGTCATTCAGATTCGCCTGGCCGTTCTCCGGTCCATAGCCCGTCGGCGCGAGAACAATCTGATAATTGCACGACTCATCCGGAGCCACCATGTTTCCCGCGCACGGACTCGAATTCACAAAGCTATAGGGCGGGGAAATCGAAGGCGGACTCATCACCAGGTCATCATCCCCGGCATTCGTCACTGTAACCGTCATCGATCGGAGTTGGCTGCCAAGCGGGACGGACCCAAAAAGGAGAAGCGTTGGCGATACCTTCACCACTGGAACCAGCCCTTGGCTCGGCGAGCTGCTGACCTCACGCACACGGTTGTTCCCGCCGTCGGCGATGAAGAGGTCTTCCTGACCGTCGATCGCCACGCCAAAGTTGTTCAGTTCAGCGCCGAGTGCGGGACCGCCGTCGCCTGTGTAGCCGTAATATTTCGGTGAACCGGAAGGCCACCCTGCGATGCTGTTGACCGAGTGCAGAAGCGACTTGGTCAAGTAGTCAATTCTCTGCACCACGTAATAAAGAGAGCTCCCACTGACGAACAGGTTGTCGCGGGAATCCAATGCCACATAAAGCGGGAAGATATAGCTGCTCATCAGAGCGGCTGCGCCGTCCGGGCCAAAACTCGCTGCGCCGTTGAATGCATAGGCGCAGATGAAGCCCTTGCCACAGTAATTGCCGGTGTTGTCCACAACTCTGATCCGGTTGTCGCCGCTATCGGCGATGAAGACATTGCCTGCGATGTCGGCGGCAACACCGTAAGCAGAACTAAGAAACGCAGCTGTCGCCGGACCGCCGTCGCCGCACGAAGCGAAGTCCGTGGGATTTGGACAAGCATTACTCGAAGTCCCCGGATAAAGCTGCGTGGTGCCTGCGAAGGTAGAGATCGTCCCGCTAGAGTTGATTACGCGTACTCGGTTTGCTCTCTGGTCCGCCACATAGATGTTCCCCAGGCCATCGAGCGCAACTGTGGTCGGGTAGGTAAACGTGGCTAAAGTAGCTGGCCCCATATCACCGCACATCGCTGTCGGCGTGCAGCTTTTCCCGCTGCCCGCGATCGTCCCAATATTTCCTTGCTGGATCGTTACGCCAGCCACTGTGAGCGGCGAGGACTGCGTGTTGATAACCCGGAGCCTGAGATTTTCGGTGTCGGCAATATAAATGTTCCCCGCGCTATCCAGCGCCAGGCCGCGAGGTCCATTCAGATTGGCAGTCGCGACTGGACCGTCGAAATAACCCGCAATGCCGTTCCCCGCCACGGTCGTAATGTTGCCGCCTGAGACTTTGCGCACGCGGTTATTGGCGGTATCGACAATGTAAAAGCTTCCAGAGCCATCGACCACGACGTCGCGATCGCCGGCAAGGATAGCGGACAATGCCGGCCCATCGCTCAAACCTCCGCCGGCATCAGTATTGATGACGCCTGCAGCGTTCACCTGTCGAATCCGTTGATCGCCTGTGTCCGCGATATTGAGATTGCCCGACGCATCGAGATAAACACCGTGAGGTGAGTTCAGCAAAGCGTTGGTTGCCGGGCCAGTATCACCGCAAAAAGTCGGGGTGATGTTCTTTGAGGAGCAGGCAACGCCCGTTCCTGCAACTGTTGTGATTGTGGGTGGGGAGCCGGCTAACACCTCCCGAATTCGGTTGGTGGGCGGGTCGGCGATGTACAGGTTGTTTTGTGCGTCGATATAAAGCTGGGACGGATTCGTCAATTGGGCTGCCGTGGCTGGTCCACCGTCTCCGCATTGGCCGGTGGTGGGAAGGCAAGTTGTTCCATCGCCTGCGTAGGCACTGATAATGCCGCTTGGCATGACCTCCCGGATCCGATGATCGCCCGAGTCGGCAATAAAGATGTTGCCTTGGCTGTCCACAGCGACGCCATTCGGACTGTTGAGATACGCGGATTTGGCCTGGCCACCGTCGCCGCAAGACTGAGTCGGGCTGGGGCAGGTGTTCGTTCCGTCCGCAAGAGGCGTCAGAGAGCCGGCCACAGTTGCGATGTTACGGGGCTGGATTAGCTGCCTGGCGATCGTAATCGGGGCGGATTGCATATTCACCACGCGAATCCGGTTGTCGTCCGTATCGGCAATGTAGATGTTGCCGGCGGCGTCGGTGGCCACGCCGTTTGGATTTGCCAGTTGAGTGGCCTCCGCAGTTGCGGGATGTCCATCACCACAGTTGTCCGTATAATTACAGTAGTGGCCCCAGCCCGCGACGGTCGTCATGACTCCACTAGTGGGGCTCACTTGCCTGATCAGGTAGTCCACCGTGTCAGCAATATAGATGTTGCCGTTGCTATCAATCGCAAGCCCTGCGGCTCGGTTCAGGCTGCCACTGACAGCGGCCTGCCCGTCCAGTAGCTTAGGTTCCTCCTCAGGCCACCCCAGACCAGCGAACAGCGAAAGGCTTCCAGACGTGCTGACCTCGAACACTTGATTGGAATCAGGAGAGATCGTGTACAGGTTCCCGGCGGCGTCGGTGATGACGTTGGTCGGGCCGGGTATGTCAGCGTTGTTGCCCATCGCGGGGCCGTTTATCGACCCTCCGCCCGCAACCGTGTTAATTCCATTTTGTGCCTGCACGGTCACGAAGCTGCACATCGCTGTTACTGCACAGAGCATGAACTTCGCGCGTGAAAGGTGGCTGGTTCGTTGCTTCATGGCTCGCTCCTTTTCCTAAGCCCGGCCCGGGAGAATAACCGACCGTTTTGAGGTGAGCACCAGACTGCCTGAAGGCTTGCCTGTTGCGGATTTTTGGTCGACGTATTCTACTCCGGCTCTTCTCGCCTGTACATGCGGCCGAATGGCCCTAGTGGGTCGCTACCCCCTACCGAAATCACCGACCCGCCAACCATCAATTAAACTGGTTCAAATGCGGGTTTCGATCTCTCGTCTCCGTCGTTGGTTGGCGGCGACCGCCATAGCGGTGATCCTGGTGGTTGCGGGGGTGTATTTCTACGCGCGGCACAAAGTACAAAATGCGCTTAAGCAGGTTCCTGAGAAAATCGGCCTCGAAATCAAGCAGAGCGCAACCGGATTCACGATCTCGAAATCCGACCAGGGGCGAACCCTTTTCAAAATTCACGCGAGCAAGGCCGTTCAATTCAAGGAAGGCGGCCACGCTGCCCTGCATGATGTTTCCATTACTCTCTATGGGCACGATTCGAGCCGCTACGACCAGATTTACGGCAGCGATTTCGAATACGATCCGCAATCGGGCGAAATTACAGCCAAGGGCGAGATCCAGATCGATCTGGAAGCAAACCCCGAAGGCATATTGCACCCGGACCAGGCTCCGCCAAAAGAGCTGAAAAACCCGATTCACCTCAAGACCAGCGGCTTGGTCTTCAATCAGAAGACTGGAAATGCATCGACGAAAGAGAAGGTCGAGTTCAGGCTGCCGCAAGCGAGCGGCTCGGCAGTTGGAGTGAACTACGTCGCAGAGACGAACTTGCTCACCCTCCAGTCGCAAGTGAAGATCGCTCAGAACGGGTTCGGCGGCGTAATGCTCGAGGCTGACCAGGGAGTTATCACGCAGGATCCACATCACGTGGTTCTGGACCATCCTCGCGTGCAGGCCGCAGGCCGGCGATGCGAAGCGCAGACGGCAACGTTGTTTCTGAGTCCCGAGAACACTCTCACCCGCGTGCTGGCGAGCGGAGATGTATCGATCAAGTCGGAAGGTGAGGCACATACCGAGACCCGAGCACAGAAGTTGGAACTCATCATGACGGCGGGAGCGACCAATCTGCAGACAGCGGTGCTGTCCGGAGAGGTCCATGCAGTCCTTGCTGGCGACCAGCTGGCGCAAGCAGATGCGGGCCGGGTTGTGCTGACGTTCCGCGGCAAGAATCTGTTGGATCATATCCTTGCAGAACAAAATGTAAAGATGTCGAGGCACCAGAGTTCATCTGCGGGATCGAACGCGGCACAAGAATTGGAGTTGACCGCCTCGCAAGTCGATTTTTTCCTTAATAAGACGCAACGCCTGGATCGCGCTGAAACGGCCGGCGCTGCTCAAATTGCCATTCGCTCGGCTGACAACGGTTCCCAAACGCTCGTCACCGCGAGGAAGTTCGACGCGCACTTTGACGATGCAGGCGAACTCGCCTCATTACACGGCGCGCCCGACGCACGCATTGTGAATCAGAACCCTGGGCAATCGGGCCGTATGAGTTCTAGCCAGGCCTTGGACGTTGCCTTCCTGCCAGGGGGTGGCATAGATTCGATCGTCCAGCAAGGGAACGTAGCGTATGAAGACGGACAACGAAAGGCTTGGGGGGACCACGCAACCTACACGCCGCGCGACCAGATATTAGTTCTCGCCGGTTCGCCTCGCATCGTTGATTCGGGCATGACCACCACCGCAGACACCATGCGCTTAAATCGAGCCACAGGGGATGCCACCGCGCAAGGAAATGTTAAGAGCACTTACAGCGATCTCAAAGCTCAACCAGACGGAGCGCTGCTCGCCTCCTCGAGTCCCATTCACGTAACCTCGCACAGTGTTGCGGTGCACGGTTCGGCGGCAGTGGCGCAATACGAGGGCGAGGTCCGGCTCTGGCAGGATGCGAACGCGGTAGACGCTCCTTCCATTACGTTCGATCGCGATCACCGATCAATAGTGGCACAAGGGTCGGCAAATCATCCGGTGTCGACGGTTCTTGTCCAAGTCGATAAGAGCGGAAATTCGACGCCGGTGGCGCTTACATCATCACGCCTGACCTATAGCGACGCAGACCGCGAGGCTCATTTTGACGAAAATGTTGTAGCCAAGAGCGCAGATGTCAACATCTCTGCAAGACAAATGGATGCGTTCCTTCAGGCAAGAGGATCCGTGCGAGGAAACCAGGTTTCCTCCGCAGGGCAGCTCGAAAAAATTGTGGCATCCGATCGAGTCGTGATCATCCAAACGGGTCGGCAGGCGGAAGGAAAAGAACTGACTTACATAGCTGCGGACGACAAATTCGTGTTGACCGGCGGACCTCCTAGCATTTTTGATGCCGAACGAGGCAAGATTACGGGGGTTTCGTTGACTTTCTTTAGGCACGATGATAGGGTGCTCGTAGAAGGAAGCAATTCTTCCCCCACTGTCACGCAAACACGAGTGGCACGTTAAATGCGTACTCTCGCCACCGACGAAATCGGAAAATCCTACCGAGGCCGCCGGGTTGTAAATGGCGTCAGTTTACGCGTGGAACAGGGCGAAGTTGTTGGTTTACTTGGCCCTAACGGCGCCGGCAAGACCACGACCTTCTACTCGATCGTAGGCCTCATCCCCCCTGATACCGGGCGGGTCTTAATCGACGAGGACGATATTACGGACGTGCCCATGTATCTTCGGGCGCGCCAATACGGGATTAGCTATCTCCCGCAGGAGGCATCCGTGTTTCGGAAGCTGACTGTCGAGGAAAACATCCTAGCGGTTTTGGAAGCGCAATCCATTTCCTGGCACGAGCGACGCGAGCGGATGGAGAAGCTAATCGACCAGTTGGGGTTAGAGCATATCCGGCAGAATCGAGGTTATGCCCTTTCCGGCGGGGAGCGACGGCGGGTCGAAATTGCCCGGGCGCTTTGCATCAATCCAACTTTTATTCTGCTGGACGAGCCCTTCTCGGGCATTGATCCGATTGCTGTACTGGATTTGCAGAAGATTATCAGTGACTTAAAGGCCAGTGGGATCGGCGTTCTGATTACAGATCATAACGTGAGAGAAACCCTCTCCGTGACCGATCGGGCCTACATCATTAATGAAGGAAGAATCTTCTTCCAAGGAACACCCGAGCAGTTAGGGAGCAACCCAGAAGTACGCAGGGTGTATCTGGGAGAGAGTTTTTCGTTAGTTTGAACGCGATCATCGGCTGTTGGCCGTCGGTCGTTGCCCGAAACACCGACTACCAGAGCCGACGAGTAACGCCCGAAGACGGACGACGTAATTTCTTATGGTTTTGCTTCAACCACGGCTGCAATTAAAGGTCTCGCAGAGACAGATCCTCACTCCCGGTCTCGTGCAGATGGTTAGCGTGCTCGCGCTCAACAAGCTTGAACTGCGCGACATGATCAATACCGAGATGGTTGAGAATCCAGTGCTCGAGGAACTGGAAGACGCGGTGCCCTTGCTTGACGACGTCGATCGTAAAGTCGAGCAAAAAGATGGTCCCCCGGTTGAAGAGAGCCCGGTCGTTGCGGAAGAGAAGAAAGATCCTTTCGAAGAGATCGATTTCGGTTCGTTTTTTCAGGATTACCTCGATCCTGGATTTCGGAGCCAGCGTGAATCTGAGGACATTGAGCGTCCTTCGTTCGAGAATTTCCTGTCCAAACCCAGCAACCTGACTGATCACTTGTTATGGCAGTTGGGCAGCCTGCCCACTCGACCTGAAGTGCGTGAGGCTGCGGAATTGGTGATTGGCAACTTGAACGAAGATGGATATCTGATCGCAACGGATGATGAACTGTTGGGAGTCGCCCCTCCAGCGACGCCGGAGTCTGATGCCGCTGCCGCTGAGAAGGTGGTGAAAGAAGCGGCTGCGCTCGGTTTGGATTCGGCTGTAGCGTCAGAAACAGCAGAAGGCGACCCCGATGATGTTCTCCAGGCTCCGAGTTTAGATCAATTTTCGCAGGCTGAAGGAAACGGTTTCGACAAAGCCCGGGCTGCAACAATAGGGACTGCCATCGAGGCGCCAGCCGAAGCAGCTCCATCTCCAACTAAGCAAACGTTCACACCCAGCTTCAACCTCGACGATCTCCACGAAGCCTTAGACCTTATCCGTATGCTCGATCCCCAGGGCGTGGGTGCCCGGGATTTGCGCGAATGTCTTCTTGCCCAACTGCGTTTCCACCAGCAGCAACATGAAGCGAGCAAAAACGGCAACGGCGATCGGGAAGCAACCACACAGCTTTTGGCTGATGCCGTTGCAGTAGTCGACCAGCATCTACGAGCCGTCCAGAACAAGCAGTTCAAGGAAATCTCGCGCGCCATCAACCGCCCCGTGGAGGCCATTGAGGCTGCGCTGGGGTACATCCGAACGCTCGATCCCCGGCCTGGTCTGCGCTACAACAAGATCCAAGCCCGGCTTATCGAGCCCGATGTGGCGTTCGTCAAGCATGGCGATGAATGGCTGGTCGTCATGAACGATGAAGACGTTCCCCAGCTTCGTCTCAACCCCGCGTACAAACGGCTTCTCACCAAAGACGGAAACGACAAAGACACGCGCAACTATGTCAAGGAACGTTACAAGTCCGCGATTCAGCTAATCAAGAACATCGAACAACGCAAACAGACGATTATGAAGGTCTGTTATTCCATCGTGGCGCGACAGCAGGATTTCCTGGAGAAGGGAATCGACCAGTTGAAGCCCATGATGATTAAGGAGGTGGCCGAAGAAATCGGCGTGCATCCTTCCACCGTCTCCAGAGCGGTGGCCAGCAAGTATGCTCACACTCCGCAGGGCGTATTTGAGTTGCGTTACTTCTTCAGCGAGAGCGTGAACGGGCCTGAGGGCGGCGGGACTTCCCTGTTGATCCTCAAGCGTCGCGTTAAGAAGCTCATCGAAGAAGAAGATCCCACGCGGCCATTAACCGACGAGCAGATCACCCGCATCCTTCAGTCGCAGGGTATCCAGGTCACTCGCCGAACCGTCGCGAAATACAGGGAAGACATGCGCATTCCTAGTACCCACCAGCGCAGAGTGAAGAAGTAGATTTGGTAATTGTGTGATCGGGTAATTTGGTAAATGAAACCTGATTTTAAGATTACCAAATTTCAAAATTGCTCAATTACAAAATGGTTCCAAATGTAGTGCCCGTAACAAGTATGACCAACTTTTAGGAGGGGCGCTCATGAATGTGGAATACACTGGCAGGCAGTACGAAGTAACTCCAAAAATCCGCAAAGAAGTCGAAACCCGCCTTTCTAAAATTCGCAAAATCCTCGGCGACAAATTTGAGACCAAAGTGATTCTGGCGGTCGAAAAGCATCGCCACAAAGCTGAAATCACCATCAGTCCCCGCAACGGCCCCATCGTTGGCGAGGCGCAAGCGGGAGACATGGTCGCCGCAGTCAATGAGGCCCTCGAGCATCTCGAAAAGCAGGCAGTCAAATACAAGACGCGCTGGCGCACCAAGAAACGCCACAACCATAAGAGTGCGAGTCCGAAGAAGTGGAACGGCCATGCCTCCCAAGAAGACGTCGTTGCCGCAGTCGGAATTGATGAGTCCACCGCGGTTGACGTCGTCGTCCACAAGTTCCCGGCGGTTGCCAAGACGACCGAAGTTCACCTGGTGCATTCCGAGGATGCTGTCGCCTTGCGGCCAATGACTTTAGAGGAAGCCATCAAGGAAGCCCACTTCCGCGACCGGGATGTGTTCGTCTTCCGCGATCCGAAAGGAAAAGTCATGGTCCTTCACCGGACTCGAGACGGCAAGATGGAACTGATCGAGGCTCCGTAACAGGTCTTGGTTTCGCAACGAAAAAGGACGGGCTTCTCGCCCGTCCTTTTAGCTAGTGTGGCGTCCTTGCCTACCGTTCCACGGCCATCGCCACAGCATTTCCGCCGCCAAGGCAAAGCGCTGCGATCCCGCGATGAACATCGCGGCGGATCATTTCGTAAATGAGCGTCACTAGTACCCTCGCGCCGCTGGCGCCGATCGGATGCCCGATTGCCACAGCTCCGCCGTTCACATTCACTTTATTGGGATCGAGCCCGAGCTCACGCATTACGCCGAGCGCCTGCACGGAAAATGCTTCATTCAATTCGTAAAGATCGACGTCTTCGTTTTTCCAACCGGTCTTTTCCCAGATCTGTCGCACGGCTCCAACGGGAGCCATCATCACCCATTTGGGCTCGACACCAGCGGTGGCTTGCGCGACGACTCGGACCATCGGCTTGGCGCCGAGTTCTTTCGCCCGCTTGGCGCTCGTCACAACAACCGCGGCGGCCCCGTCGTTTACCCCCGGTGCGTTGCCTGCGGTGACAGTTCCATCTTTCTTAAAGGCCGGCTTCAATGCCCGGAGAATCTCGATCGTGGTTTCTTCGCGAGGTGATTCGTCTTTATCGAAAATTACAGGCACTTGGCCTTTCTTCGTCGTAGGCAATTCGACCGGAACAATCTGGGACTTGAATCGGCACTCTTTCATGGCTGAAACCGCTTTGCGATGCGAGTTCAACGCAAACTGATCCTGCTCCTCGCGCGTGATCCCATACTTCTCGGCCACGTTCTCACCGGTGATGCCCATGTGATAGTTGTTGTAGATATCCCAGAGCCCGTCGTTCACCATTGAATCGACGACTTGCGCGTTCCCGAGGCGATAGCCTTTTCGAGCTTGCGGCAAAAGGTAGGGAGCGTTGGTCATCGATTCCATTCCGCCCGCGACCACGATCGAACTGTTCTCCGTCTGGATCGCTTGCGCTGCGAGAGCGACTGCCTTGAGTCCAGAGCCGCAGACTTTGTTTATTGTCATGGCACCTACTTCCGGCGAGAGTCCGCCGAAAATGGCGGCTTGGCGAGCAGGGTTTTGTCCGAGCCCGGCGGACACAACGTTTCCCATGATGCACTCGTCAATCTGATTGGGATCGAGATTGGCACGCTTCACCGCCTCGCGCACAACAATAGCGCCGAGTTGGGGAGCACTTAAATCCGAGAGGCTCCCTTGAAACTTTCCCACCGGTGTCCGGCAACCGGAAATGATCACCACATCGTCGAAACCAGCCATCCACGTGCTCCTGAGCGAATTTCTTTCTTCTTCTGATTATAGATGCGCTGGTGATGGAAAGGTTGAAGTAAACCACCGCTGCGATACAAATGGATTGCCGTAACCAACGATGCATGCGATCAAGCATCGCCCTCGAGTTCGTGTTCCTTGCAGAATTTCTCGCGAAGTTCTGCTTCACAACCGTGAGATCGTGCTTCGTCGAACTGATTTTTTGTTTTTCTGCTGTGCCGCGTGACCTTAGTACATGGTTCTCGCTCTCCTTCACCTTCATTTTTTTCTTGACATCACTTTTCAATGACTCTAGATTTCATTCAGTTGCAACAAACGACCGTTGCGAACATCCATGAAGAATGGAAAGGGAGAATAGATCAATGGCAACCAAGAAGAAAGCAAAGAAGGCCGCAAAGAAGAAACACTAAGAGCCTTCAGTAAAAGAAGCAAAGGGGACGCCGAAAGCGTCCCCTAAGTTTTTGCGCGAACGGTGGCAATCGAGATCCGCTTCTCCGTCGCCGGACACAAACTGCGATAGGCACAGAACCGGCAATTAAAACTGGGCTTCGCATCGAACTTTCCCGCGGCAATGCTCGCGGCAACTTCCTGCACCTTCATCTGCGCACCTTGTAGTTCGGCATCGCTCCGCCGCGTGGTCGCCGAGCTATTGTCTGCGAGATTGTAGAAGGCAAGACTCCCGGGGTTATATCCCCACTTTTTTTGCGCCGCGAGAGCATAGATGGAGAGCTGCAGGCTCTCGTCCGCATCGTCCTGCGTCTGTGCCCGGCCGGTTTTATAGTCCGTGATCGCGATCGTGCCGTCGACTCGCTTGTCGATCCGGTCGATCCGTCCTACGACAGTGGCGCCGCCAATTTGCACATCAAACCACTCCTCGGTGTGCAGAACCTCCGGATTCGGAATGCGCCTGCGCGAGTCAAGGAACTCCCGCAATTGCTGAATTCCTTGCTGCAGGTAGAGCTGATGCTGATAAGCATCCTGTATCTTGGCTGAGGCGAGATCGTTTGTGAACAGTTCGATCACTTCTTCATCAGGCATCGTGCGCTCGAAGCGCACCGAATCGAAGTAAGCCTTCAAGACGCGATGCATGGAAGCACCATATTGCATTGCAGCTGGGACTTCCCCGGGAATTCTCCATTCGCGATCAAGCTTGAATTGCAGAGGACAGTTTTCATACGTTTGGACCGCGCTCGCGCTCAACCGGGAGCTAAGGTCCGCTAGCGGCGGAAGCGCCAGCCACTCTGCCGTGCGCGTCGCTGGACCCGCTGCCTGCGCGAAGATCTCGGGCTGAAATCCTCGTGCGGGACGCTGGCGCAACCAGCGGCCTAGAGTTTTGTCCTTGATCAATTCGCGCAAATAACCCGGGGGGGTGGGATCCGTCTTCCCGGTTCCCTGTTTCGCATAAACGGTTAGGCGATCACGAGCGCGAGTCATCGCCACATAAAACAAGCGGCGTTCCTCCTGTTCGTGAAGCGTCTTGTCGTCCTGCGGAGTGATCGAATCGGCATCGCGCAGTTCGCGGGGAAACTCGACCAGGGTTTCCTTGAACGACGCGGGGAACGACGGCGAGTTGGCCCGAAGAATGAACACGTGATCGAACTCGAGCCCTTTGGCCGTATGTACCGTCATTAGCCGCACGGCATCAACATCGGGCATTGGCATCGAGATGGCACCGCCGGCTTGGCGAAAGTAATCCATGTACTCGAGCAGTTCGGCAATTTGACCGCTGACCACGATAGGCTTCTTCTCCCAGTTCCCTACGAAGTCGAAAACCGCTCGCAGGGGCGGAGAGTTCCGATCGAAGCCGAACACCCGCACGATGAATTCCAGCGAATCACGGCTCTTGGCGTTCGTCCGTTCGATTTCGACCCGCAGGTTCTCCAGCGTCTGCAGGACCAGGGACCCTCCTCCTATCTTTGGCAGGACCGAAGCGACCCCTCCGCTCTCCTGATCGCGCGGGAGCGTTTTAATTTCGGCACGCAACTTTTCGGGATCGATCGCGAACTGCGGCAGCGCCGCCACACGAAACAAGCTGGCGTCATCGGCTGACGAAACCACGGCACCGAGACAAGCGAAGAGGTCACGCACCTCTGCCGTATCCAGGACATCCATGTTCTCGATCGAATATGGAATGCCGTCGTCTGCAAGCGCCTGGGCAAGCTCATCACGATGCAGGTGCTGTCGATAGAGCACGGCGAAATCCTTCCAGCGGCAGTGACATTCGCGCTTTCGCTCGCGCAGCACCGAAATGAGATCAGCGCACTCGATGTCCTTCCCTTTGGCGCTGAGTGCGACGACCTCTACGGGAACGACCGGTGTCTCCCTGCCTTCGCGCGCAGCCTCTTCGTCCCGCGCCGAGATCAAGGCCTTGCGTTTGTCACCGAAATTGGCATTCTTGGTGGCAAAGACCTCAGGGTTCTTGGCGATGAGTGCATGAGCGCAGCGCAGGATGGCAGTCGTGGAGCGACGATTTTTCTCCAGCGCATGAACACCGGCACCTGGAAAGTTGTGCTGGAAAAGTGCAAATGCAGCACTCGAGGCGCCACGGAAGCGATAGATCGCCTGGTCGGGATCGCCAACTGCGAATACATTTTTCCCGTCGGCGGCCAAACGTTGAAGAATCTTCACCTGTGCGAAGTTGGCATCCTGAAACTCATCCACAAGGATGAATCTGGCATGTTGACGCTCACGCGAGAGCAGTTCAGCATTCTCGTGAAGAAGCGTGTGCGCTTTTGTGATCATGTGGCCGAAGGTGCCAAGATTCTCGCCGAGCAGCATCTGTTCGACTTTCGTAAAGACGCTGGAGATCTCCTGGCAGCGCCCGATCACTTCTTCGTCGGTTAGCGCATCCAGATCTTTGGACTTGCACACACGCGGAACTGGCAGTTCTCCGCGTGCCAGGCGCCCAACATAGTCGGCATACCGCTCCGGCCCAACGAGCTCATCGTGGCAGCGACGCATGAAGTCGAGCAAATCTTCAAGAAACTTTGTGACGTTGGCAGCACGGACGAAATAATTCAGGTGCAGTTCGGGGAGACGCTTGCGCAGGAAGATCCAGAGGTCCTTGTCATCGAGCACCCCAAACTGGCGTCCGTTGCGAATGAGCAGGTTGTTGCAGTACGCATGGAAGGTCTCGATTTGCATTCCGGCGATGTTGCGTCCAGCTTCCTTCTGAACGCGCTCCCGCATTTCCTTGGCGGCATTGTCGGTGTAAGTGAGCGCAAGAATCTCGTCAGCCCGCGCGTGACCTTCACGGATAAGCCTCGCAATTCTGCGAGTTAGAACTGTCGTTTTGCCGGTCCCGGCCCCGGCAATAACCAGCAAGGGGCCGTGGACATGCTCGATGGCTTGGCGTTGGGATTCGTCAGGTTCAAAAGTCTGGGGAACCGGAATGCTCTTCGACGAGGCCACTGGGCAGGAGCATATCAGAGAAGAATGTGAATTGCTCAGTCTGTTGAGTGAAATTCGGCGAGGATGATCGCGAGCGCGGCGATCGCCGCAGTCTCGGCGCGCAGGATTGTGTTTCCCAAGGACGCGGAAATCCAGCGCGAAGTTTGGAAAGCTTCAAGTTCGGACTCCGTCCATCCGCCTTCAGGTCCCACAGCAAGGATCAAGTTATTCGTCGCGGGTGAAATCGCATCACTCAGCTTCAGCAACTTCTCCGATTCCGAGAGCACAATCCTTGCCGCCGCAGGAAATTCGAGCAGTTCCTTGAACTTGATCGCATTCGAGATTTCCGGAATCACGGTCCGTCGCGACTGCTCGGCGGCTTGCTGAGCAATTCTCCGCCACCGTTCCACCCGCTTTACAGCCGCCGAAGCCAAGTGCGTCTCGGTCCGCTTCGCAATCAAGGGAATGATCCGCGCAACTCCCAGTTCCGTGCATTTTTCGATCGCCCATTCCATGCGATCGAACTTGAAAATAGAAAGTGCTAAAGTGATTTCGGCAGTTGCGGGTGCGGGAACTACCTCGCCTAGATCGAATTCGACTCGATCGGATGCGATGCTGACAACTCGTCCACGCCGGACCTGGTCGCCTGTCGCTATATCGAATTCCTGCCCGACTCGGGCGCGAAGCGCACGGATGAGGTGATCGGCATGGCTGCCGACGAGCGCGGCACGAGAACCAGAGATCTCATCGGCGATCCAACGGCGGCGAGTCACGGGCAAAATCCTAAAACACAGAGCTCACTGAGTCACACGGCGTACCCGAATTCTCTGTGAAACATGACTCTATGTTGAATTGGTTTATCCGAAGATGTCTTTGACTTTACCGAGCAAGGAACGGCGTTGCGGTTTGTTTTCCACGCGAGTTAAGCCGTCGAGTTCCTGCAGAAGTTCGCGTTGACGCTTGTTGAGTTTCTGCGGCGTTTCCAATCGAACTTCAACAAAAAGATCGCCCTTGCCGTGGCCATTCAGCACCGGCACACCTTTGCCACGAATTCGCATGGTCGTGCCCGACTGCACGCCTTCGGGGACCTTCAGTGTGTGTTCACCGTCGAGGGTTGGAACCCGAATCTCTGTTCCCAGGGCGGCTTGGGTGAACGAGATTGGAATTACGCAATGCAGGTCGGTCCCTTCGCGTTCGAAGAACGGATGCTCTTTCACGTGAAGGACGACATACAGATCGCCCGCTGGCCCACCGAAGCTGCCCGCCTCGCCAAGGCCTGTGAAGCGGATGCGGGTTCCGTCTTCCACACCGGCAGGAATCTTGGCGTCGATGGTTTTTTGCCGAAGAATGCGCCCCTCGCCTTTGCACTTGGGACAAGGATCCGTGATGACGCTCCCGGCGCCCTGGCAAGTTGGACAGGTACGCGCCATGCTGAAGAATCCCTGCTGATATCGAACCTGCCCACGGCCGCCGCAGGTACGACAACTTACAGGCGTCTTGCCTTGCGCTGCGCCCGAGCCGCGACAATCTTCACAGGTCTCGTGGCGCCGGATGGTGACGGAAGTCTCCTTGCCAAAAACTGCCTCTTCAAATTCCAGCTTGAGGTCTTCTCTTAGATCAGGTCCACGCTGTGCCCGGCTGCGGCGTCGCCCGCCACCGCCAAAGAGATCGCCGAAGCCGAAGAAGTCGCCAAAAATCTCGCTGAAATCCTGGAAAACTGTGGGGTCGATGCCGGCTGCGCCACCGCCGCCCACGCCAGCATGGCCGAAACGATCGTATGCGGCTCGCTTGTCGGCATCCGCGAGAACGGCGTACGCCTCGCTGCATTCCTTGAACTTTTCCTCGGCGTCAGGATTATTCGGGTTCCGGTCGGGATGGAACTGCAGCGCCAGTTTGCGATAGGCGCTTTTGATTTCCTGCTCGCTCGCTTCGCGAGCCACCCCGAGGACTTCGTAGTAATCGCGTTTTACGTTGCTAGCCAGAATGGTTCTTTCCGATCTTCTCTCGTGCGGTTAGTGTTTCGGATTGCGAGCAACCTTCACCATTGCGGGGCGCAGGAGGCGGTCTTTTAATTTGTATCCTCTCTGCAACTCCTCCACAATCTGATGATCCTCCGCCTCGGTGGTATCAACCATTTCGACCGCCTCGTGAAGATGCGGATCGAACGACTCCCCTCTCGCCGGAATCGCGCGCAACCCAAGTTTTGTCAGGGCATCCAGTAATTGCTTGTGGATCAACTCGACACCATTGCGCAGGTCAGATTTCTCACCCGCGCTGGCCTGCAAGGCACGCTCGAAACTATCCAGAACCGGCAAAAGCGCCTTGATCGTGTCCGCGGCCGCATATTCACGAAAATCCTGCTGTTCTTTGGTTGCGCGTTTGCGGGCGTTCTCGAAGTCCGCCTGCATACGCGCCAGCCGATCTACGAGGGCATCGCGCTCGGCAGTCAGTTTTTGTAATTCTCCGACGGCAAGGCGTGGCCCAGGGGACTCCGCACCGGGCTGAGGTTCGTCCTCCGATTCTCCCGCCGGCAACTCGTGCTCAGCGTCCAGTTCGTTCGGATCCACTTCTGATTTTCCGTTTGTCCTTGCCATAACCTTTACTCAGATTCATTCAGCGCCTGATCAAACAAGCGCGCGATGTAAGATACCGCTGTGATAGTGTGCTGATAATCCATGCGCGTGGGTCCCAGCACCGCCAGCGAACCAATCACTTCGCCCCCGACTCGCGCCGGAGCCCCAATCAGTACGAAGTTTTTCAGTGACGGAGTGGTCTGGTCCAGTCCGATGACAACTCGAACTGCCTCTTGCCTTACATCGAGATAAGCGTTCAATAACTCGATGACTTTTTGCTTTTCTTCGAGCGTCTGCAGCATTTCCTGCAGGCGGTTGCGGTCTTGCTCGCTGGCAACCAGGTTGGCTGCGCCTTCCACAAAAACTACTTGCGATCCATCTTCTGCGCCGAGTGCACCCTGCTTATACAGCTGTTCCAGTGATGCCATCAGCCGGTCGTACTCACTCCGCTCTTGCTCCAGACGTCGCGACAGTTCCGCGCGGGTCGCATCCATCGTCCAGCCGCGATAGTTCTCATTGATAAAGCGGGCCGCGGCATCGAGATCGGCCTGACAAATGTCCAGGCGCAAAACTCGGTC
>Ga0209168_10000183_pt1 | contig 70587 bp, 60 predicted proteins | sample Coa_R1_FD_187156 | JGI IMG/M metagenome (GOLD analysis project Ga0209168, IMG submission 187156) | Surface soil microbial communities from Centralia Pennsylvania, which are recovering from an underground coalmine fire - Coalmine... | ecosystem: Environmental > Terrestrial > Soil > Unclassified ...
GGCTTCATGTTCGCGAACCGCGCGAGCCATCGAAGCGCGGATCGCGGGTCGCGCGCGTTCGCATAGACGTGCGCGAGCGCGCTCATCGCATCCGGGTCTGTCGGAGCGATGGTGAGCGCGTGCTGAAATTCGCGTTCGGCGCGCTGATCCTGACGCAACTGTTCATCCGCTAAGCCCGCGCCATAGTAGGCGTTTTCGGAGTTCGGATCGATCGTCATAGCGAGATGCCACTGGTCTGCGGCTTCGGTATAGCGGCGGCTGAAGTAGAACTGAGTGCCGAGCGCCTCGTTGATGACGGGGGAGAGCGGATCGAGGCTCCGTGCCTGCACCATCTGTGCGATCGCGTCTTGCAGCTTTCCGTGATTGAAGAGATACCATGAATACCACTCGCGCGCAGTCGCGTAGCGAGCATCGAGCGCGATCGATCGCTGGAATTCTGCGCCGACTTCATTGCGATATGCCCGACCGAGGAACTCGTCGACGAACGCGAGCGACGCATGCGCTTCCGCGGAGTTCGGGTCGAATCGTATGGCGCGCAGCGCCGCCGACCGTGAGAGATTCAAATTCTGCATGTGCTGCGCGCTGTACGGCCCGTAATAGGCAAGTGCCGAATAACTGTCGGCCACTCCGGACTCTGCGGCCGCGTACGTGGGAGCGATCGCGAGCGCCGCATTGAAATAGTGCAAACCGAGCTTGATGTTCGGGATGGTGCGCTCGTTCCAGTAGTGGCGGCCGAGGATATAGTCGCGCAGCGCTTGGGGATTAGGTGCTGCGATCGCATGGGCCGGCGGGAACAGACGGTTTCCGAACACGGCGAAGAGCAGCGCCGCGATGACGAGCGGCAGCGCAACGGCGAAAATCCGTGTTCGCGCCTTATTGGAATGAGCGGAGGCATGGGTCGCGCCGTTCGACGACGGGCTTGACTGCACGGGCGGTGTGAACCGGTACCCGCGGCTGGGCACAGTCTCGATAAGCCGCCCGTCCGCGTCCCCAAGCGATTTGCGCAGCACGTAGATCGTTTGCGTGAGATTGGCCGGCTCGACAAAGCCGCTCGGCCAGACGGATGCCAGTATCTCGTCTTTAGAGACAAGCGAGCCGGCGCGCTCGACAAGCAGAAGGAGGGTCGCGTACCCCTTTGCCGTGAGGTGGATCTCGCGTCCGTCGCACGATAGCGATTCGCTTCTCGAATCGAGACGGAACGGACCGAACTCAAACACCTGACTCAAGGCTAATTCCCCGGGCTGCTGGATGTCCGGTATGGTTTGACGCGAGCGGTTCCCGCCCTGCGGACCCCTTCATCGCATCGCCCCGGCGGAATCGCCATATTTGATAGGGATTTGATGATCATGTGATACCCCTTTGAAGCACAAAAAGCCACGGATATGCTAACCATTAGGCACGATGATCCAACTTGACCGGCCGGTTATCGCGGTCCGCAAACTACTGCGCCAGCTGCGCAGGCCGCATCTGCTCTCAAGAGACCCGCTTGCTCTTCGGCTTCGGGAAACTTTGAACGTGGGTACCTGCCGCGAAGCGATAGAGTTTCTCGTCGATCGGACCTTCGCTCGCGACGCCGCGGGCGAACGGCTGCGTGAGATACTCGTGCGCTGCGACCTCCAGGGTCAGAAGGCGACCGCCGCGGCGGGCGGCATGCACCTCTCGCTAAGACAATTTTTCCGCTGTCGCGCGGACGCCATGGAAGCGCTCGCCATCGCGATCGATCAACTCGACTCGCACACGACGGAGAGCATGCAGCGCGAAACAGCGCTCTGCTGCGCGCTGTGCCACCAGCCGATCGCCGCCCAACGGCCGCTGCGCCTCGAAGAAACGAGCTAAGGCGGGGGACGGCGCACGTGCGGCGGAAATCGCCGCATCATGAAGAGCACATCGCACCGCGTCGCAGTCGTCCAATATCCGTCGGTCTACTACGACCGTGAAGCGACGCTACGTCAAGCCGTCGCCGCCGTCGACGAGGCGGTGGCCGGCGGCGCACAGCTCATCGTGTTTCCCGAGACGTATATTCCCGGCTATCCAGATTGGGTCTGGCGCGTGGCGCCGGATCGATACGATATCAATGGGCCGGTCTACACGAAGCTCTTGGAGAACGCCGTCGATCTGACGCGCGGCGACCTTCAGCCGCTGCAGGAGGCGGCGCGCCGTCACGGCGTGACGATCGTATGCGGCATCGACGAGCTCAACAGCGAGTTCAGCCGGACGACGATGTACAACACGCTCATAACGATCGGCGCGGACGGCGCGATCCTCAATCGCCATCGCAAGCTGATGCCGACGAATCCGGAGCGCATGGTCTGGGGGATCGGCGACGGCAGCGGACTTCGCGTCATCGACACGCCATCGGGCCGCGTGGGCGGTCTGATCTGCTGGGAGAACTACATGCCGCTCGCGCGATACGCGCTCTACGCGCAGGGCATCGAGATCTATATCGCCTCCACATGGGATGAGGGACCGACGTGGGCGGCGTCGATGCAGCACATCGCGTCGGAAGGACGCTGCTGGGTCATCGGCTCGGGAAGCTGCATCCACACAAGCGACATCCCGGCGACGTTTCCGTTTCGTTCGGAGATCTATCGCGAAGAGATGTGGATCAATCCCGGAGATTCGGTGATCGTAGCGCCCGGCGGAAAGATCGTCGCAGGGCCCCTGCACGAAGAGAAGGGCATTCTTTTTGCGGACTGCGATCCCGCGGCGTCAGCGTCCGCACGTCGGACGCTCGACGTCGCCGGGCACTACGGACGGCCGGACGTGTTTGAGCTGCGCATCAATCGCAAGGCGCATCGCTCGGCCGAATTTCACGATGATGGGCAGCCGACGACAGCTGAGCGCACCGACAGCGCCTAGCGCGTCATTAGTCGTACGCGTCGAAGTGACGAACGGTAGGCTCTAGCTCCGTGAGAAAGTCGCGATCGAAATCGTAGTATTTGGCGCGCTCCGGGTCGTCGCCCGCGAACGTGCGAATCGCATCCACCGAATCCCACAGCGTGAACGTTGTGACGTGCACGAGATCGCCATCGCGGCGTTGCAGCACGAGAGCTGTCTTGTTGCCAGGGCTTCGCAGATAGTCCGGGAGCGCGACGGTTCGCATGAGTTCGAGATAGCGTTCGGCTTTTTCAACGGGCACGGTGCCGTGCCAAATCCTCGCGATCATCGCTTCTCAAAGGAGAAAGAGACGGAATCGACTGACCTGTAGGCATATGAGGAGCGCCTCGAGATCACGGTAATTTCGATGCCACCCTGCGTCGTCGCGTTCCTTTAGGAGAATGCTATGGGTTTGAAAAGACGCGATTTCATGCTTTCTGGCGCGGTCTTGAGTGCGGCAAGTCTCGTGCCGGCTTTTCGCGCTGCTGCAATCGCGGCAGCGGGGCCGCCCGTCACCACGCTCTCGCCTTCCCAGGCGCTCGCACGGCTCGTCGCCGGAAACAAGCGCTTCGCAACCGGCGCTTCGACTGATTTGAATCATCTCACTCGAACCGATGCGCTCGCTTCCGGGCAAGCGCCGTGGGCCGTGATCCTCAGCTGCTCCGACTCGCGCGTGCCGCCCGAGATCATCTTCGATCAGGGGCTTGGCGACCTCTTCGTCGTCCGCATCGCCGGCAATTACGCCGAGTCGGGCGGTATAGGCTCAATGGAGTACGCGATCGCGCACTTCCATTCACCGGTTCTTCTGGTGATGGGCCATTCGAGTTGCGGAGCCGTTCACGCCACCGTCGACAATCTGAAGGCGGGAAGCCCGCCTGTGCCCGGCAATATCCAAGACATCGTCACAGCGATCAAACCGGCTGCGCAAGCCGTGCTCCGCGAGCCCGGCGATATCTATGCTAACACCATCGCCGAAAACGTACGAGAAAACGTAGCTCGACTGAAGTCGATGGGGCCGGTCATCGGACCAGCCGTGAAGGCGGGAACGCTTGAGATTCTCGGCGGGGTCTATACACTGAAAACGGGTGTCGTGGCGCTCGTGTGATATTCGCGAATCGAATATCGCGATCGGGACGCCGACCGACCAAGCGTGAGTATACGATTTGACCACTTCCGCCAGGGGTATAAGAATTCATGGAAGGGAGTGGTTTTGTGAAATACGTTTACGCAGTTCTCTTGGCAGCCGTGTTCGGGCTTGCCCCTGCGCTCGCCGACCCGCCGCCGTACGTCGATACGTCATGCGGAACGTGGGTGAATGACGTCTGGGTGCCAAACGGCAATTGCCCGGACGGTATGAGACACGATACGGTCAGTGGTACCATCACGATCGTGAAAGGTCACCTCGTGACCGTGCAGCAGGCCACTCGAACGATAGTCATCGACGACCAGCCTGCCCTCGACGCCAAGCAGACCGGTCAGGTGGCCGTCGGCCGCGTGATCGTCGCCTACGGTTATTGGAAGGACCAGAACTTTTTCGCGACGGCGATCTACTGACGCCCCTAGCGCTTGAAGACGAAGAAGACACCGCCGACGGCGGTGTCTTCTTCATTGCAGACTGCAGGGTCACCGTCCGGGGGCGGGAATTGGCGCGGTCATGACGTCCAAGGCCGGACCGAAGTTCACCGGATTCTCGCCTGCGGCGATGAAATTCTTGCGGGAGCTAGCGAAGAACAACGAGCGCGATTGGTTTGTTCCGCGCAAGCATATCTACGAGACGGAACTGCTCGCGCCGCTGCAAGCCTTGGTCTCGGACGTGACAGACTCGTTACGCCGAGCGAGGATCCCGATCGGCGCAGACCCGACGCGTTCCACCTTCCGCATCTATCGCGACGTCCGCTTTTCGCCGGATAAGCGGCCATACAAAACGAACTTGGGCGCCTACCTTCCGTCGGATGGAACGCGCGATAAGCCTGGCGGGCTTTACATCCACATACAGCCGAAGCAGTCGTTCGCAGCGATCGCTTTCTACGAGCTGGACAAACCGGTTTTGCAGCGCTGGCGGTCGGAGATGGCGAGAAATCCCAAACGCTTTCAGACGATGCTGCAAGCACTCGAACGCAACGGATTGAAGCTCTCCGTGGAACACGAGGCGTTGAAACGGATGCCGCGCGGTTTCGAATCGTGCGCCGACAGCCCGATCGCACGCTACTTCCGGCTCGGATCCTTCACGGTCGGCGAGGACCTCACCGACAAGGAGGTCACGAGCAGGCAACTCGTCGCTCGTGTCATCGATCTTGCAAAAAGGGCGAAACCGCTATTGGACTACGGGCGGAACCTCAGCTAGGTAGTTCACGACGAAGGGGGCCGACGGGCGCCGGCCCCCTGCGATCGATCCAGACTAGGGTCCCAGGTACCGAGCGAGCACGAGACGATTCGGAGCGTATTGCTTTGCGGTGCTCGTCGCGCCGACGGCGATGATCTTGCCGTCGGGCTGAATCGCTAACGCCGTCACTTCCGCATGCATGAGGAACGGCGTCATAAGCGTGCCGCCTTTTCCGAACGTCGTATCGAGACTGCCGTTAGGCACAAACCGCGCGAGGCCAAATTTGCTCGAATAGTCCGGGGCCTGCGACATCCCACCGATCACGATTCGGCCGACCGAATCGACCACGATCGCATACGGGTTGTCGGCAACGACGTCGTTGGGCGGATAATTCCCGCCGTAGTCGATGACCGGTCCGCTGAATGCGGGGTCGGTGGAACCGCTGCGCAAGTAGCGCTGCGGCTGCAGATCCCAGTCGTAACCGTTGTCTTCATAGTAGTTCGCCCCGACAACGATCTTGCCGTCCGGCTGGAACGTTCCGGTGCCCACGTGGGCGATGGATGCGATCGTTCCGCCGGTGACGCTCGAATCACGAACACCGTTCGAAAGGAGACGCAACACCGACGTGCCGTCGCCGAGCGCGAGGATCTTGCCGTTGCTTTGCAGCGCGAGGCTGTTGAACGCCGAACGGTAGGCGCTTTGGATCGCGACGATGCCTCCGTAACCGAAATTGCCGTCGAATGAACCATTCGAATTGAGGCGCGCGAAGCCGGTATCCACTGTCAGACGACAGACGCCGATGCGCGCTAACCCGCCGACGACGATCTTGCCGTTGGGTTGAAGAATGACGACGGCGCCCGACGACACGGCCCCGTTGACGAAGTTGATGTTCACGACGCCGTTGGCGCCGAATGTCCGATCGAGTTTGCCGGACGGGTCCAGCCGCGCGACCGCCGCGTTGAGCGGGCTGCCATACGAGTTGAGCAGAGTGCCGACGACGACGAGCTTGCCGTCGGCTTGAATCGCCTCCGAAACTGCGTTGAAGCCTACGGCCGCAGCGCCGCCCCTCCCAAAGCCCGTATCGAACGCACCATTGGATAAAAAGCGGACGACGCCGGCTCCGCCGACCACGTCGATGCGTCCGTCCGCGAGGACGTGCACGTCCGTCGGCACCGCACTGATGTTCGTCGTGATCTTGCCGTTCTGACCAAACGCCGTATCGAGCGCGCCGGCCTGTTGCGCGCTGGCTACGGCGGCGCATGAAAGAACGAACACAGCGGTTGCCAATACGATCGAAGAACGCATAAAGTGAATCCCCCTCCCAAGTTGCCCCGCGCTCATATGATTACGAGGCTTGCTGAAAAGAGAATGAATGCGCGCTCGCGTAAGGTGGTCGCATGCTTGAACGGGCAGCCGTCTTTCTGTTGGCGGTCATGATCGTCGGACAGGCAGCATCGGCGCAGACTTTCGCGCGCGCACACCATCCGGTGTCGACGTCCAACTCGACGGCACAGGCGTATTTCGATCAGGGTTTGACCCTCATCTACGCGTTCAATCGTGAGGCATCGCGCCGGGCTTTCCAACAAGCGGCGGCCGCGGATCCGAAGCTCGCCATGGCATTCTGGGGCGTCGCACTCTCGTACGGCCCCAATATCAACGAGGGGATTACCCCGGCCGGGGAACGCGCCGCGATGGCAGCGATAGCGCGGGCAGAGTCGCTCGCGTCCGGCGGCAGCGCCACGGGTGAAGAACGGGCGCTCATCGCGGCACTCGCCCAACGCTACTCCGACAAGCCGCAATCGGATGGCGACGCTCTGGGAAACGCGTACTGCGATGCGATGCGCGCCGTCTATCACAAGTACCCTGACGATAGCGACGCGGCGGCGCTCTTCGCAGAGAGCGAGATGGACCTTCATCCATGGGCACTCTACACGACCGCAGGCGTTCCGATCGCAGGCACGGCTGAAATCGTCACGACGCTCGAGACGGTGCTCGCGCGCGATCCCGAGCATATCGGCGCGAACCATTTTCTTATCCACGCGACCGAGGCATCGACGTCGCCCGAGCGCGCACTGCCTTCCGCGTTCCGACTGCGCCGCATGGTCTTCGAACCCGCCGCCGCGCACCTTGTCCACATGCCGGCGCACACATTCATGCGGACCGGCGACTATGCCGACGCGATCGCGAGCAATGTTGCGGCAACGATGCACGATCGAAGCGCGATGCACGAGCGAGAGGGCGGCGGATATTTCGGCCACGACCTTTTCTTCTTATCTTCCGCGGCGGCCATGCAAGGAGACTACACGGCGGCGCGACGGGCTGCCGCAGAGATGGTCGGCCAAGACGCGATCGAACCGCTGCTCTTCGTCTACGTGCGCTTTGGGCGCTGGCACGACATCTTGGCGATGCCGGCCCCGAAAGATTCAGCGAATGAGCCGTTGCGGATGCCGGTCTGGCGCTTCGCGCGCGGCATGGCGAGCGTCGAAACCGGTGACCTCCAAGGAGCGCGTGGTGACCTTGCGGCGGTCGAGCAATTCTACCGCTTGATGCAGGTCCAAAGCGTCAACGGTTTTCTCAACGGTTCTCACGAGATACTGGGTGTGGCGCGGGATCTGCTCGGGGCAAAACTGGCGTGGGCCGCCTCCGATCGAAGCGGTGCGATCGACAAACTTAGCGACGCGGTAAGGATTCAGGATTCGTTTCTCTATATCGAGCCGCCGGACTGGTACGGACCTGCGCGCGAAGCGCTTGGAGCGGCGTACTGCGAGACCGGCGATTTTTCGCGCGCCGAGCGCGTTTTTCGCGACGACCTCGCGCGCAATCCACGCAATCCTCGGTCGCTCTTCGGCCTCTCGATCGCGCTCGAGGGGGAAGGCAGCGCCGACGACGCCGCTTACGTGAAGGCGCAATTCACGCGCGGCTGGGTCGGTGAAACACTCTCCATCAACGACCTCTTCTAAGAGACCAGCTAAGAGATCCGGCAGGCGTCGAGGCGCGTTCGATTCGAATGTTGGCCTGAGGGATAGCACGTGATGCCGATCGAGATTGTGCTCGCGGAGAAAAAAGCATGAACGCACGTTTGGCGGCGATCGCGGCCGCGCTGGCGCTGACGGGCGGGGCGGCGTCGTACGCGCGCGGCGGCGACTCGGTGTTGCCGAACGGCTGGATAGTCCGGCCGCCGAACGGACTTTCGCGAGAGACGGAGACCATGCCTCAAGGTGCGGCAGCGTCGCCGGACGGGACTTCCCTCGCAGTGGTCACATCCGGCGTCAACCCCGCGGCACTGCTCGTGTACGATGTCGCGACGCTCGCTCAAAAGGCAGAAATACCTCTTGCGGGAGCGTTTGGCCGCCCACTCTGGCTGGACGCAGATCATGTCCTTGTCGCCGGAGATAACGCGGATGCCCTCTTCAACATAGATCTCGCCTCGAAGTCGATTCGCACGATACCGATGGCGCACGGATCACATCCGATCGCGATCGCTAAGAGCGGCGGCATCTACGCTGTGGCGGGCGACGGCGACGGCTCGGTGCGGATCGGCGCGCTTGATGAACTCGCCCGCGCACGGCCGACCAAAATCGGACTGCATCCCGGACCGCTTGTTTTCTCTCAGGATGGCCGGACCGTTTTCGCCACGGACCGATCGGGCAGCCGCGTGGTCGCTATCGATCGAACTTCTCTCCTCACAACAAGAATTTCCACCGGGCTGCATCCATCTGATCTCCTGATCGAAGGTTCGGATCTGTATGTCGCGGCCAGCGACGCGGATGCCGTGGATGTCATCGACACCACCACCCACCGAAGGTCGGCCACTATTTTCGTGGGCGATCAGAATGGCGGCGACCGCCTTTCCGGATCGTCGCCCAATGCGCTCGCCGCGCATGACGCTCTTGTGTTTGTGACCTTGGGTGCCGCGAATTCAGTGGCGGTTTTGCGCGATCATCGTTTCGTCACGCGCATCGCCGCCGGATGGTATCCGACCGACGTGGTGCCGATCGGAAGACAGCTGTACATCATCGATGGCAAAGGCGAGCGGACGCACGCTAACCCGCGCTTCAATCCGAGGAGCACGAGCAACGTCGACTATATCGGCGCGATCCAATACGGCTCGATCAGGACGTTCGATCTCGATCGCCTTGGAGCGAGCGAAGGCAATCCGCAAGGCGCAGTTGGATGGCAAGATGCAGGTCAGGATGCCGTCGTCCGGCCCCATGGCCCGATCAAGCACGTCTTCTTCATACTGAAGGAAAACCGGTCGTACGATCAAGTGCTCGGCGACATGAGCTCCGGAAACGGCGATCCGAAACTCGTCTGGTTCGGCGCCAAGGTCACGCCGAACCAACACTCGCTCGCGAAGCAGTTCGGGCTGTTCGACGACACATACACAAGCGGGGAGGTCAGCGACCCCGGGCACAACTGGTCGGATGCGGCGTTCGCGAACGACTTCGTGGAACGGTTCTGGCCGCCGACATACGGCGGCAGACGCGACGACGACGAGACGTTCACCGGATGGGGCGCCAGCACGGCGCGCAATGGCTACATGTGGGATGCAGCCGCCGCCGCCCACGTGTCATTTCGCGATTATGGCGAATTGGCGACCGTCAAGCGGCTCGTCGCTACCGAACCGATCGCTCCGACGCTGCACGGACGCTACGATCCGAACTATGTAGGCTGGGATCTCGATTACAGCGATGTGGACCGCGTCAAGGAGTGGAGCCGCGAATTCGACGCGTTCGAAAAGAGCGGCACTCTGCCGCAGCTCGAGTACATCTGGTTGCCCAACGATCACACATACGGCAGCCGGCCGGGCAAGCTGACTCCGGTCGCTCTCGTGGCGCAAAATGATTACGCGCTCGGCTTGATCGTGCAGAAGATCTCGCACTCGCCCGCGTGGAGCTCGTCGGCCGTTTTTATCATCGAGGATGACTCGCAGGACGGAGCCGATCACGTGAGCGATCAACGCACCACGTTCTACCTCGCATCGCCCTTCGCTCGCGGCGGCGTGATTCACGATCACTATGCCACGGTGAGCGTGCTTCGAACCATCGAGATCATCCTCGGCATGCGGCCGCTCTCCACATACGACGCGATGGCCGTACCCTTGTATCACGCCTTTTCCGCGACCGCAAACGCCCCGCCATTTCGAGCGCTTCGACCGATGGTCGATATCACTGCAAAAAACTCGGTGACAGCCTTCGGCGCGCGCGTCAGTGAAACGCTCGACTTCTCGCGGCCCGACGCCACGCCGCCTGGAATACTCTTCAATATCCTCGCGCACAATCGATCGACCTCGCATCGATGAATGAAGGGGCCGCCAAGACTAATGAAGGGGCCGACGCCAGTCGGCCCACTTTGCATGCGCCTGGGCGCACGGGGAGTCCGAGTGAGGCTCCGAGCGTCCTGGAGATCGGCCTATATTTTCTTCGACTTGGCGCTGTGGGCTTTGGGGGACCGGTCGCGCTGGCGAATCATATGCGCACAGATCTTGCCGAGAAGCGGCATTGGCTGACGCCCCAGGAGTACGATGAAGGCCTTGCGATAGCCACAGCGTGCCCCGGCCCCCTCGCGTACCAACTCGGCATATATTGCGGATACATACTGCGCGGGTTTAGCGGGGCTTTGACCGCAGCGATCGCGTTCGCGATCGCGCCATTTGCCATAGTCGTGACCGCCGGATACCTCTACGTTCGCTTCGCAACTGCGTGGGAGGTCCGCGCGCTCTTCTACGGCATCGGTCCGGTCATCGTGGCGCTCATCGTCAAGGCGTGCTGGAACTTAGCACAAAAAACCGTGCGTGACGACAAGATAGCGTGGCTGATCGCTGCGGCGGCGTGCGCCATCACCTTGATGGTGCAGAAAGAACTGACCGCAATTTTTTTGGCCGCCGGCGTCCTCGGTGTCTTCATTTTTTCGGCCTCTTCGCGTACACCAAGTCATGACGGCAACCATCCGCAGCCCGAAGATACCGTGACGGCGCGGGGAGTGACGCCTTTCGTCGGCATGCTTGCCCTTTGGACGTCCCCTGCGATGACGTCGAAATTGTTCTTTTTCTTCTTCAGGACAGGGTTGCTCGTTTTCGGAAGCGGACTCGTGATCGTGCCATTTCTGAAGACCTACGTCGTCGACCAATACCACTGGCTCAGCCAACAACAGTTTCTGGATTCGGTCGCCATCGGCATGATGACGCCCGGCCCTGTCGTGATAACCGCGACCTTTGTGGGCTATCTGCTAAGCGGATTCGGCGGCGCGATCGCGGCAACGATCGGTATTTTCTTGCCGTCGTTCCTTTTCACGGTGGTGGGCACGCCTCTATTGCGACGATACCGGACAAATGCACGTCTTCAGGGATTCGTGCGCGGCGTGACGGTTGCAGTCGTCGGCGTATTGGTCGGCACGTCATATCTCGTCGGGAAATCGGTGTTGGCAGACGCGCTCACCATTACCGTCGGGCTCACCGCGCTCGCTGCTACCGTCTACTTCAAGCGGGTGCCCGATCCGTTGCTCGTCGCTGCCGGCGCGGTAGTCGGACTGGTAGCCTATCCGCTCATCCATCCGCAACCGCTATAGCGGTGAATTCAGCCGTAACCGCATCACGAGCACGCGGTAGTCGCGCTCGCCCGCGCGAAACGGCTCTTCGGATTCGGTCTTGAATCCATAGCGCTCGTAGAACGCGATCGCGTGCGCATTCAACGAATTGACTCGCAGGGTCATCGAGGTTGCGTTCTTCGCCCGCGCAAACGCGAGGGCTTCGTCCATTAGCCGCTTGCCGAGGCCAAGCCCATGGAAGCGGTAGAACACGTACAAGCGCTCGAGTTCGGTCGCTGCAAATGGCTCTTCGCCTTCGCCACCCACAAGGAGCGCGTATCCGACCGCACAGCTGCCCACGGCGGTCTCGACAACCCACATGCACGCTCGATCGCTTGCGAGCAATTCTCGAAAGTTTTCGGCGCCGAGGGATTTGGTCACATACGCGTACAGATCCGATCCTTGCGCGATCCCAGCGTATGTCTCCAAAATCGTGGCCTGGCCGATCAACGATAAGGCTGACTCGTCACCTGGGCCGCAACGCCGCAACGCAAAGTCCATCTTAGGGCGAAGGGGTGCGTTCGATCGCGATATACGTCACGACGTCCCATGCGTTGCGGATGCCGATGAAGATCAGCAACAGAGCAGCGGCGGCGAGCGCAAAGGGCGCCACGGGCGAGGAATTCAACATGATCGCGCCGGCGAGGATCACGCTGTAGGCAGCGAGAGGAAGGATCGTGTAAAATATCCAGTCTTCGAAGTCCGGCGTGTAATCCTTGAATCGTTTCGTGATAAGCCACACGCGAAGTATATAGAGGTCGGCGAGGATGCCGGCGATCGCGAGCAGCGACGCCGGATACGCAAGCGATGGCCACGGCGCGCTGAGGATCGCGGAGACGAGCAACGCCGCCCCGAAGTGAATGACCGTCGGCGTGCTGAACGCCGAAATCCCGTCACGGTTGCGCTTGCTGCGCTCCACACCGGTGACAAGCGTGATCACGACGAACATCAGGCCCGTGAGTGCACCGGCCGACGATCCGGTGATCGTGTAGAAATTCGACCACGGCCCAAGGACCGACGAAGCGGTTTCAGTCATCTATCTCTCACAGCGCCAAGCGACGTCGCAGCTTCGCGAGCCGCTCTCTCACCGGTTTGAAGCGCTCCATTCACCGTGCCGCCCTGGCCGTCATTCGACGTCGCCTCGCCCGCGAAGAATAACGCGTCATCGAGCGGCTCTGCAAGCGCTGCGCGCGGACCATCGGCGCCGACGGTGACGTAGCTGTACGCGCCACGCGCGAATGGATCGCCGCTCCAGTCGTGCATGAATGCCGCGTCGAATTCCCGGCGTGCAAGGTCGAGTGCTCCGAACATGGACCCGAACCCGTCGAGCGCGCGTTCGATACGTTCCTTCGGGGACATTCCTCGGAGCGCTATAGCCTTTGGGCCACCTGCCCATGCCACGATCAGGCTACTTCGCCGCGGAAACTGCGTCCAATACGCCGGAAACGGCTGATCCAAGCAGCGAAAAAAGCCGGCGTCGCGATAGCGCCCGCCGTGGAGGCGCCCCCAGAATGCAGTCCGGAACCAGAGATTGATCTTGACCACGTGGCCCATCTCGATGCGTCGAAGCGCCTCGTGTTTGAACGCGGGGAGATCTGGGTCGAAGACGACCGCCTCGTCGGCGCCGCCCTGGCGCAATACGCCGATCGGCAGCGTCACGATTGCCGTTCGGGCACGAAACGAGCGCCCTTCTCCAGCATCGAGTTGCGCATCGATCTGTATCGAACCGCGGCGCCACGAGATCCTGCGAACGACGGTCGAAAGAGAGATACGGACTCCGGCCGCGATACAGTCGTCGCGAAGTCGATCGAACATCGGTCCGTAGCCGCCGACTGGCCGCGCGCTTGCAAAGTCCGCGCCGGCATATATCTCGTCCGCGATGGAGCGCACGCTTGCGATCGCCGGGTCCGCGGCGTCAAAGCCTTCGACGAAGGCTCGCGCCATCTCGGCCGCATCCCGCATCGAATCGTCGTTTTCGAAGCGGCGAAGAAATCGATCGACCGTTTCGTCTTCCCGAAGTTTGCGAGCTTCTTCGAAGATGCGCGCGGCGATCATGAAGTCGCGCTCGTCACGATGCAAGTCGTCGTCTTCGCCGCGCGTCCACGACTCGCCGCCGGTGTCCACGCTTGAGATGCCGGCCTCGCGCAGCAGCATCCTCGTCTCCGGCGCCGGCCCGTGGATAAATTCCGCGCCGAGTTCAGCGCGCACGCCGGACGGTTGCGAAGTGTGCGAGACCACGCGGCCGCCAAGCCGGTCGCGTGCTTCGAGAACGATCACGCGCAGCGATCGGCGGGCGAGACTTCGCGCGGCCGCGAGACCTGCCGCACCCGCGCCGATCACGATCGCGTCCGCATCCGATTCCACCGGTGTCATGCCGTCGGAGCCGTTACCCACGAAACTCGGCAATACCTGACGCCGTCACGAGTTCAGCCTTCCTGATCACTCGCCGGATTTGCGGCCCCACGCCGTCCATATCGTAGGACCATAGGTGCCGACAGCCGGACTCGCCATCCGTCCGGCGACGTATTCGATGTCGGATGAGGTCGCGCCGTGCTGAGTCAGAAGGTCGCGGAGGCGCAAATACGATGAGGCGAGCAGCACCGAACGCGGGCCCCCTCGCTGATAGGTCTGCGATGATTCAGACGCGACATCTCGCAGACCGGCAGTTTCAAATAGCGGTGCGAGCGACGGGCCGAGCTGCATATCCCAACCGGCAGCTCGCGTCGCAGCCGCGAAGGAAGCGGCGACGCGATCGAATGCCGGATCCGGCGCGCTCAAGCGCACGGCCCGAAAATCCGAATCGGAGGCCACGAGCCAACCGCCCGGACGGAGCGCGCGAATCATCCGATGCAGAACAGCCTCATACTCCGGCAGGTGTTCTAGCAGAAGGCGAGAGTGGACGAGATCGACATTCTCCGGCAACTCTTCCCGCCGGATGTCGAGTCGGCGAACCGAAAGAGTCGGCGAAATATGCGGTTCGAGCAGACGCAGGTCAAGGTCGACCGCCAGGACGGAACCGGCCGGCCCGACGCGCTCGGCCAGCCATCGTGAGATCGACCCTGCCCCGGCTCCGACGTCGATACAGCGCCAGCCGGCTGCGATTCCGGTCCGCTCGAGACACGGAATGGATAAAGGGTCGAAGCATTGCTGCAGCAACGCCAACCGCTGTCGTTCGGTTTCCGGATCGGTAGCCTGTGAAAGCGTATATTCCGACATCGCATATACCTTTCGAACGAACTTACGTCGCGCTCAACGCTTCGCGCACATCGAGCGGATGCTCTTTCGGACAGCGTGCACAGCGCTACGCTGATGATCATAGAGACACCGGCCACGGCAAAACCTTCGTATGGACTTCCCGTTACTCGGGTCACGACGGCTACCGCGCGAGTCGAGGATGGCAAGATCTGCGCGAGCGAGAAACTGGTCGATCCGTCGGCGGTGCCCGATCGCGATCCATTCAATGCGGCGTGTGAGCGCGGATCTACTAGGCGCGACGGATGATAGTGCAGGCAAACCGTGATCGTAGACCGCGACGCCGGAATCCGTATGCGAGACGGCGTGCGCCTTTTCGCAAGCGTCTTTCGCCCGGATGACGGGGTGCCGCGTCCGATCGTGCTATCGGTGACGCCATACGGCAAAGACAACACGCCGGATCGAATCGGCATGCTCTTCATGCGCCTAGCCGGCGTGAGCTTCGGAAAGCTGAACTGCTCTCGATTGACCGGTTTTGAGTCTCCGGATCCCGCCTTTTGGGTTGACGCCGGATACAACGTAATCCAAGTCGATGCAAGGGGGATGCACAGATCCGAGGGGAGCGCGGGCGCATGGACGCCGACAGACGCGCTGGACTATGCTGAACTCATCGAATGGTGCGCGCGCCAGCCGTGGTCGACAGGCGCCGTCGGCCTATGTGGAGTTTCGTACCTGGCGATGTCGCAGTGGAAGGCGGCAGCGCTCCGCCCACCGGCCCTCAAGGCGATCATCCCGTGGGAGGGTGCGACCGATCTGCTTCGCGAGTTCGCATACCAAGATGGCGTGCGGGAATCCGGCTTTGTGCCGATCTGGTGGAACAACCGCATGAAACGCGGGCGGAACAAACGCTTTGCGATGGCTGAAGATTTTCTTCGCGAGCGCGACGCGCGCCCGTTCGACGACGATTGGTGGGCGAGCAAACGCCCTGCACTAGCCATGATCGACGTTCCGGCGCTCGTCTGCGCGAGCTGGTCCGATCAAGGGTTGCACACGCGCGGCTCGTTGCTCGGCTTCGAAAACATCGCTTCCACGCAAAAGTGGCTATTCACGCACGGCCGGCGCAAGTGGGAGACCTTCTATGGAGATGAGGCGCGCGACACGCAACGGCGATTTCTTGACCATTTTCTCAAAGGCGCAGACAACGGCTGGAACGAGACGCCCCGCGTCAGGCTTGAGGTGCGGATGTCGCTTTCTCGGTGGAAGGTGCGCGGAGAAAGCGCATGGCCGCTTCCGAACGTCACCTACACGCCGTTGTACCTCAACGGCGCTGACGGCACGTTCGAATCGCGACTTCCGAGGGAGACACATCAAGCCCGATACGCAACAAGAAAAGGAGAATCGCCCGATCGGGCGAGCTTCACGCATCGCTTTGCGGCGGAAACGGAACTCACCGGCACGATGAGTCTGAAGTTGTGGGTGTCAACGAGCGCGGGGACGGATTTAGATCTCTTCGTGAAGCTGCGCAAGTTCGATGCAGTCGGCGGCGAGATGTATTTCTACGGTTACAACGGCTTCGCAAAAGACGGCGTTGCGAAAGGTTGGCTGCGCGTATCCCATCGCGCGACCGATCCGCGGCTCAGCCGACCGGGAATGCCGTGGCATTCCCACCTCAAGGCCGATCCGGTGCAACCGAATGAAATCGTTCCCGTCGAAATCGAGATTCTCGCGTCAAGCACACTTTTCGAAGCGGGATCCACCTTGCGCATTGACGTTCTCGGCCGCGACGCCGACCGCTATCCGGCATTCCGGCATAGGCCGACCGTGAATAAGGGGTGGCATTCAATCCATACCGGCGCGACGTACGACTCGCATCTCTTGATACCCGTGGCGGGCGGGTGAGCGTTCATCACCGATGTAATACTTCGACAATGCCTACACGTTGGACTATCGCTCTGATGGTCGTTGCTCTTACCGTTGCTTCGACTGCCGCGTGTTCGCGCCAGTCTTCAACGGCGCAGCAGTCCGCGCAACCAACCGCGTCGTCCGCGAGTGCGACGGGTGCGACCGAAAGCCCGTCGGCGTCTGCGGAGCCGACCGCATCGCCGGGCGAAGTTTCGCCGGCCCCGGGTGAATCGCCGCCGACATCGCCACCGCCGTCCCCGTCGCCGACCGTTCCAGCCGAACCGACCGGATTGGCGCACGGCTGGGATTCCATGACAGAGCGGACCGTCAGCGGCCCAGAAGCCGAGCTCCTCGTGAGAACCGGCGACATCAACAATCTCGGTTACGGATGGCCGCCGAACTTCACCCCGTTCTCTGGCGACTCGACGCCGCCCCATCCATACCCGTGCACGCCGCGCCCCGGCGCGCCGGCCGGCACGGATCGCATCATGCTCGGCTCGGGCGTCACAGGCGCAGACATCAAGAACGGCGGAGGCGACGGTTACGCTGGCTGCAGCAAGCGGCCAGACAATTTGCCGCAACCGATCTCCATCTATGTCGGCGATCTGCCGCAGACGATCCATGCGGTGCTGTTCCAGATGTTCCTCGACGATTTCCAAGCACCAGTCTGGAAATCGCATTTTCAGGTCACGCTCAACGGCACACTTCTTCCGAACTTTGGCGACACGATCAACCAGATGGATCAAACCGGCCCGATCGGCAAGCTCGTCACGCTGCGTCTCCTTCCGGAATATTGGCCGCTTCTAAGGTCAGGGACGGTCAGTCTCTTGATCGACGATCCGACGACGCATAAGCTCGACGGCTACGCCGTTGATTTCGTCCGCATCCTCGTCAATCCGCGCCCGTTCCAATACATCGTGGCGATCCACTGCACGGTGACCGACGCCGACACGGGCAAACCGATCGCCGGCGCGTCGCTCGCTGCCGCGCAGATGAATGCATCGGCTGGGTCCGACGGAAAGGCCACCTTGCGCGGGATACCGGCGGGTCTGGTCTCGGTGAACGCGGACGCGATCGGATATGACAGCGCGGTGCAGCTGGTCGACCTAAAGGCAGGCTCCGTCGGCGAGGCGACGTTCGTGCTGCACCGCCATCGCGAAAACGTGAGTGCGGCGCAGCAGGCGCTGGACCTGAGCGGAACCGTCGCGATCTACGGAATCCATTTCGATACGGCGTCCGCCCGACTGCGCGCCGATAGCGCGAGCTCTCTCCAAACGATCCTACAATTGATCAAGAACCATCCGAAGGCGCACTGGATCATCTCCGGGCACACGGACAATCAGGGAAGCGCAGCCTACAATCTGAACCTTTCCGATGAACGCGCGCAGTCGGTGGTCGCCTGGCTCGTGCAGCACGGCGTCGCCAAAGAAGTTCTGGTCGCGAAGGGCTACGGCTTGACGCGTCCGGTGGCGGACAACTCAACGGAAGGCGGCCGTGCGCTGAACCGCCGCGTCGAGGTCACCATCATCAAGTAATCGAGCGTACGCCCTACATCGCTCAGTGGTAGAAATACGGATCGAGAACGCTGACTTCGGAAATACTGTCAACCGGCAGCCCGTTGCGCTCGGCCGCTTTGCGGATGGAGTCTTCGCTCGGACCATCGTAGATGCAGTACGTCTTTGTATGATCTTTTGAAACGTACGAATGAACCCACGTCACGCCGACGCCTCCATTTTTGTCGACGACGGAAAGGCAAGCGTTGGCCCCTTCGTTTGTGGTAGGAATAGATAGTCCGTCTTTAAACGTGCGTTCCACCATGTATCGAGGCATAGCGTTCCTCCAACGGTTCTAGCAAAACAAGCAGCGACTGCGGCCACTTTTAGCATGCGTATCGTGACGCCTGCGGCCTCGACCTTCGGCGCCGGCTAGGGCTCCGACGACGAGCAGCCGAAGGCCGCCATTCTCGAACGGCACGGAGAAAAAACGTGGATTCTGACAGCTTGCGCGCGTTACAGGCGCCGATCAAAGACCGCTACCGAGCCGAACCCGCCGCCGCGCTCATCACGTTGCGGGCACACGGACGCGTGGACGATCCCGACGGACTCAGCTGTAGCGTTGAGACCGGGCGCGCGCTCGTGAAGGCCGGTCTGCACCCGGCAACAGGTGGTGACGGAACTCTCGCTTGTTCGGGCGACATTTTGCTTCAGGCGCTCGTCGCCTGCGCGGGCGTCACGCTGCGCTCCGTCGCAACGGCGAAAAACATTCGCCTGCGCGGCGGCACCGTATCGGCGGAGGGCGACCTAGATTTCCGCGGGACCTTGGGCGTGGACCGAGACGCGCCGGTCGGGTTCAAGAACATCCGGCTTCGTTTCGACCTTGATTCCGATGCGACAGCTGAAGAACTTGCGGCGCTGCAAAAACTGACGGAGCGCTATTGTGTCGTCTATCAGACACTTGCAAGCGGGCTCAAACCAGAAGTCATTTTCCATGCGCAGCCGTCCGCCCCAAGGGAGATCGTCTGACGAGTTCTCGTTTCGTTCGCACAATCCGCGTCGTGGCGGCGGCTGCATCGGTTTTTGCGCACTATTTTGCAGAAATCAAGGCACCCAGATCACCGCATGCCACGATCCCGTGGTTGTCGAGTACGCCGAGCCGACAACATCGCCGGCAATGTCGATCGCATAGGCCTCGGAACTCGTGAACGCTGTCGGCAAGAACTGCTGAAGGTCGACCGCGGACTTTGCGGTTCCTTTCCAGAGCAGTGCGTGAATCGCACCGGTGCCGCTATAGTGTCCGTATCCGACTTGCACGTATCCATGGGCGGCGCGCGCGCACGAATCGGTAAACCCCTGCGGGTGAAGGTCTTTCATGCTCGCGGCGGTGCCGTGCCAGAGAAGCGCGTGGAGAGCTGTCATTCCGACGAGCGTGCCGCAGCCGACCTCGCTCCGGTTTCCCAACCCGGTTGCATAGGCGCTCGATAGCGTCGACGGTGTGAGGTCCACGGCGCTGGCGGCGGTGCCGCTCCAAAGCACGGCATGGTTGGAATTCGTGGTCGTCGAGAAGGCGTAGCCCGCTTCCTCGGTGCCGCGCACGACGTAGGCTTCGGAATACGAGGCACCGGTGGGATTTAGATCGACGGGCGTATTCAACTGCCCGAGCTTCCATAACAGCGCGTGAAGCGGCGATCCGCCTGATCCGGCGATAAACGTGCCGTTGGTGTCGTAGGCGTTCGATCCCGGCGAACAGCTTCCGCAACTGCCGTTCGGGTTGAGGTCGGTGAAGACGTGCTTCGAACCCTGCCACAACGCGGCGTGGGGAAATCCGAAGTAGCCGCCGTTGTTTGTGATCAGGGTCCCCACGATCAGCGAGCCGCCTGCACCATACGCCCAACCTTCGGCATAAAACTGAGGCAAGAGCACGATCGGATGCGAGCCGGGTCCCGACCACGCGAGCGGATAGTAGATCTTGGACGAACACGCCTTGCCGCACGAGATCGTGTGATCGAAGTACGAACCGGCTTGCGCAGTGGGACTTTCGCCGTAGCCGTACGCATCTTTGCCGTTTGGTCCGGCGCCGAGATCCACATACGTATAAGTCGTCGCTGTTGGGAGAGCTGCACCGCTCGGCGCTGTGCATGCCAGTGTGGCGGCGATAAGCGGCAAGAGGACGTGCGTCGTTTTCATCGCTTCTCCAAAATGGTCGGCGTGCATCGCGTCAACGTAATAGTTGCTCGCTCGCTTCGCACGAGCGCGTGCCCGACCTGCTCGTTCCGAATCACATATGGAGAAGCAAACCGATTGTGCCGTTAAGCCGGGGCGCCGTCTGCTTTTCGCCGAAACCGAGCGGCATGTCGAAGAACGGCGGCGTGGTCGGCGTATCGGATCACGGCGGTTGGGCAGTCCTCGTGACCGTGGCGCGCGACGGGACGCTGCTCGATCGCCGCCGCGTGGAGCTCGTGGACGACGACCTGCCCGCGATTCCCCATCATCACGAGGGCCAGCTGCTGCCGCCTGATGAGGCGGTCGCGCTCGTCGAACGCGTGCGCGCGTCGGCGGAGAAGCACGCAGCGCTCGCATTGGACGCAGTCAGCGCGGCCGTGCCGCGGATCTTGGGCATCGCCCTTCGTGATTGTCCAGAACTCCCGGCTACGATTTCCGAACGAATTGCGGACTACCGCGCACGAAACGTCGCCGACTGGGTGATGTATCGCAGGGCGCTCGCCGGCGCTGCAGAGGCGCGCGGCTGGCCGGTCCGCTGGTTCGATGCCAAGAAGGTGTTGGCCGCGGCCGGCAAGGCGTTGCGCGTCGCGGATTTCGACGCATACTTTCTCAAACTCCGGCGGGCCGTCGGACCGCCCTGGAACAAAGATCACAAGATCGCGATGGCCGCCGCCGTGGTCACGAGCACCGACGGTTCCGAGGACATGAGGCGCAAAGACAACGAATGAATCGTCTTCGTCGCTGGTATCCTCTAGGAGTTATTCCGGAATGAAACGGACGATTTTGGTCGCGTCCGCGATTGCGTTTCTCGCCGCAGGGTGTGGGCACGGTACAGCCGTCTTGCCGAGCGCCGGTGCTCGACCCTTGACTGCAAGCAGCTACCCCGCGATCGAGCCAGACGCCGGCGTCGTCGGGAAGAATTTCGTAGCGTCATATTTGAACCCAAACGTCTTCTATCAAGGACAAGGTGGACGGATCGTCACCGGTCCGGACGGCAACCTATACGTGTTAGGTTTTGGGAACGAAGATTTACTTCAAATCAGTGCGAGCGGCGTCCAGACCAATGCTTGGCCATTCGCTCTCTCCGACAATCGTTCGCTGAATTCCGGCATCGATAAGAAGCTCTGGTGGGGCGGGGGGAGCGCGGTCATTTCGATGACGACGACGGGAACCCAAAAGATTTTCGATTTGCCGGACAGCGGCCACGTGACCGCGCTGACCAAGGGCGCTGACGGGAACGAATGGTTTGCGCAGTCTTCACCGTCATCGGTTGGCTTCATCTCTTCGGCCGGAAAGATCACGGAGTACGCTTTGCCTGCGGGCGAAAATCCCGTTGCCCTCGCCGTCGGGGGAGACAAGAACGTCTGGTTCCTCGACAATGCGACGAACAGCTTCGCAAGAGTGACGCCGCAAGGCGCCGTCACCGAATTCCCGATTTCGAACTCGTGTCCAACCACAGTGAACTACGTCGACGCGACGATGGTGAAGGACAGCGGGGGTAACCTCTGGGCTACCGGCTCATGCGGCACCGGGCTCGATTTCTTCGAAGCAACCCCGAGCGGCGGCATCTTCACCTTCGGTGTAGCGGTCGATGCGAACCAGCTCGTGCTCGGTCCGGACAACGAGGTCTGGGGGACGAATAGCGCGCACACGCCCGACGTACTCTTACGATTTGACACGGTCAAGCACACCGAGACGACGGCCGTTCTTCCGCACAGCGCCCTTGCAGTTGGAGGGGTCACGCTCGGCCCGGACGGCGATATTTGGCTGACCATCTACGACGGGTCGACCGGCAAAGGGTACATAGAGGTCTACGACGAGACGCTCTACACGATCGGCGTCCGTCTGAACGGCGAACTCTCGTTCAACGATCCGCACTATGGTCTCGAGCTCGGTTACGCGATCGGCAGCACGACGCAAACGCAGACGATTTCCGTCAGCGCCGGAGAGTCCGTTCTCTTCCATAACTACGACACGATCCCGCATACAGCGTCGTTCTTGGGCGACGCCACGATGAACAGCGCCCCGTGGCCCACATCGTTCAGCGGAGGTAAGACCGCCTCGCCTGCCGGAGCGTCAATTGGGAGCCCCGGCTTTTCTACAGGCACCATCGCCGCGGGGTCGGACTCCCGCTACTACGAGTCGGGAAATCCGGGATTCTACATGATCGGCGACGGATACGACTATAACGCCGACAAGATGCGGACCGTCATCGTCGTCCACTAGAGAACGGAGCGGGCGCTCATCCCCGCCCGATCGGCGTCCATCAGAGGTGCTGCTTGAGCAATTTCGCAGCGACGGCGTCGGGCAAGTCCGCGAGTGCCTCATTTGCGGCGCGACTCAGCGTCTCGAGCGAGCGAAGCGCACCGATGATCGCCGCGTCGTCGCCGCTTTGCCTGACGCCGAGCAAGTCGAGCGCGATGCCGACGCCATGTGCGAGTTGCGCGATCGCACCCGACTCGTCCGGCGCATACGGCTCGCCGCTCGTTTTGGCACCGAGAATAAGCGCCCCGATCAGCCGGCCGCGCGCGAGCATGGGATAGGCGAATTCTCCCACGAGTGCAGACTCGACGAGTCGGAGATCGACCACTTCATGCGATGCCCGCATCGTCACGAGCGCGGCATCGTTCTCGCCGATCGCCCCATAGTGCCCGGCACCATCATCCAAAACGAACGAGACGACCGAGGCGTCCGCATGGCGCACGAGCATCTCGGTCGCGCGTTGTATGACGACGTCTCTGTCGGTGATGAAAGCGACTTCGCGCGCGAAGCGCTTCAGCGCGTCCTCGTCCTCGTGGCGCTTACGGAAGAAGACCCGATCGACGAAGCGGTCGACGCGGCCATGGATCTGATGCAGCGAGAGTCCGAGAGCGAGGGCGATCGCAGCGCTCACCGCGACGTTGGCGACGCGGCCCGCCGTGTTGAGCCACCCGGCGAGCGCCCATTCCGCGAGCGTGAACAATCCCACGACAAGGATCGAGACGGCCGTAAATACGGCGGCGCGGTTGAGCACAAAGCCGACGTCGAGCAACCGGCGGCTCAGCAACGCATACGCGAGACCGCAAGGGGCGACGACCCAGCTTAAGTTGAGGATCGTATAAAAGACCACGGAGTTCGACGTGAAGTACGACTGCACTGTCGCGATGCCGAAGACGTAGAGGACGGCGAGGGAACCGGTCGCCCACGCGACGCGCGAGCGTTCTTCGCCGCTCGCCGACCGAACGGCGAGGACCGCGCAAAGCAGCGCAAGCGCCGGCGGCCCGACGATGGCGAGGAAAAGCGGCAATGGTCTTGTCGCGAGCCAGGCGTGGATGTCGAGCGTGCCGGACCAAAGGCCTGCGATGCCGAGCGCACCGGCCGGACTCGGACCTCCCTGCGCAGCGCCGGTCCAGATAAGTGCGGACAACCCGGCAACGGCGAACGCGACGCCCGTGAATATCTTCCTCGCGAGTGAGACCGGACGGCCAAACAGGAGCGCGTAACCCGCAAACAGCGCGACGCCGGCACAGAACAGAAACTGGGCCACGACGTTGAGCGCCACGTCTAGAGCGATCCACGGCGTGAGAAAACCATTTATGGGGAACAGGTTCTCCCCGAGTTGGATGAGGATCAACGTGAGCGCGAGCAGACGAACTTCAAGGCTCTCCGGCCGACGCCACACGAGCAGTGCGGCGATGAAGAGACTGAATGCGGAGCCGATCCAAAACGCCCACGCGAGCCACCACTGCGTCTGCAGCCAGAACGCAGTCGTCGTGTACGGAACGGGCGTAAGAGTGACGACTCGCTCAACGCCGCCCCGTCGCAAGGCAAGCTGTATGGGCTTTCCGGCGAGCAGCTCATCGCGCTCGTAGTACCGAGCAGCGGGCGTCATGCGAAGGAGATCGACCTCGTCGCCGGGCTGAATGCCGCTGCGTTGGGTGACCGAGCCTGGCGTTATCGCATCGAACCGGTCGAGAAACGCAGCAATCGTCGGTGGATCGTAGACGGAGCCGCCGAACAAATCGCCGTCGAGATAGTACGTCGCCCAGGCACATTCGCTGATCGCGACGATCCCGACGACGCACAATGCAAGCAGGGCGCTGCGCCATAGACGCGCACGGTTCATACGGAGCGTTTGAGCGGACGCGGACGGGTGCCCTTTTGGTCGCGCGGATCCGGCGGTTCCGCATCCCCGGCGCACGCGCGCCGCACGACGGCTTGCTAGTATCCGCGCAGGGGGGCATGTGACATGTCTAAACGAGTACAGTTGCGGCTAGGCGTCGTCGTCGCCTTGCTGACAGGCGGAACGATCGGCATACTTTCCAGCGCGCCCGCGCGTGCGATGATCGAAGCGGCGATGACCTGCGGTTCAACCTCGCCGTGTTTGGAATGGGATAACTCGAAAGGCGGCGTCGGCGTGAAAGGCGTTTCGTCCGGCGGCGCCGGTCTCGAAGGCCTCACGAAGTTCAACAGCACCGGCAAATCCGCGGGCAAAGCGGGTGTGGTCGGTCAGGACACGAGCACGAGCGGCGCCCTCAACTCCGGCGTGAGCGGTGTTTCCGTCAACGGCTCGGGGGTAACCGGCACGTCGACCAATCTCAACGGCGTGCAAGGTTTCACCGCCTCGGGAGCAAGCGGCGTTTACGGACAAGATTCGGTAGCAGGCGGCTTCGGCGTTGCGGGCCGGAATACGGCATCGACGCACAACAGCAACAGCGCAGGTGTGCTCGCCGACGGCAGCACCGCGAGCGATGCGCTGCACGCTTTTTCGTACGGCCTTAGCGCTAATTCGATCTACGCATTCTCTCAGCACGGATCCTCGCTCGTCGCCAATCAGGGCGGCAACGATACGGCTCCCGAGCTGGCGCTTGAAGACACAAATCCGAGCAATTCCAACGACATCATCCACGCCGACGGACCGAATGGGCCTGTGCTGAGCATGTCGAGCGGCACGACGTGGTTCCACACCGATTTCGAGGTCAGTGCTCCCGAAGCTTCGGTATTCGAAGGCGCCGACTATCAGACGCCGGCGCTGAACGTGTACGGCGGAGGAACCAACACCAATTTCGCCGTGTTCACCGTTAACGACGTCAACGGCAACCAAGTTGCGGGCATCACGGACATCGGCACTCTCAGCATCGCCGGCCTTCTCTTTTCGAACGGTTCGTGCAGCAGCGGCTGCATCGTCGGCCGCCGGCAGGCACATGCGGTTCGCGAATATACGCCGACCGAGAGCGAACCGACCATAGAGGATAACGGTGAGGCGGCCCTCGTCGACGGCGTCGCGCAGGTGGCGCTTGATCCTCGATTCGCAAATGTTATCGATCGGAGCGCGCCATACATCGTCACCGTGACGCCTGAAGGCGACTGTCGCGGACTGTACGTGACGCAGCGTTCGGCGCGCGGCTTCGTGGTGCGTGAGCTGCAAGGCGGACACTCGAGCGTCGGCTTTGGGTTTCGGATTGTCGCACATCGCTTCGGGGTGAGCGCGGCGCGCTTGCCGATGATCGATGTGCAGATGAACGGACGAGCACACCGCCTTACGACACACGTCTTGGGTGGCCGGTCATGAAGTCGGTAACTCGAATCGGCCTTGGCGCGGCGTTTGCAGTCGGTGCGCTCATCGGGGCCGTGACGATCGGTCCCGCGCGAGCGACCATCGAAGCGGCGATGAACTGCGCATCGTTCGGACCTTGCTTGGAATGGGATAACTCGAAAGGCGGCGTCGGCGTGAAAGGCGTTTCGTCCGGCGGCGCCGGTCTCGAAGGCTTCACGAAGTTCAACAGCACCGGGAAGTCCGCGGGTAAAGCGGGTGTGGTCGGTCAGGACACGAGCACGAGCGGCGCGCTCAACTCCGGCGTGAGCGGTCTGTCGGTCAACGGCGCGGGTGTGACCGGCACTTCGACCAACCTCAACGGCGTGCAAGGCTTCAGCGCCTCGGGAGCAAGCGGCGTTTACGGACAAAATTCAGTGGCGGGCGGTTTCGGCGTCGCCGGCCGGAACACGTCCTCCACCCACAACAGCAACAGCGCGGGAGTGCTCGCCGACGGAAGCACAGCGAGCGACGCATTACATGCGTTCGCATATGGTTCAAACGCAAACGCCGTGTATGCATTTGCCCAACACGGCACCGCCCTGTTCGCGAATCAAGGGCCGAACGCGAGTGCCCCCGAGGTATTCGTCCAAGGCGGTTCCGGCAGTCTCAACGACATGATCGAAGCGGTGGACGCGAGCGGCTCGGACATCTTCGCGGTCACGTCACAAGACGGCACGCTCGTGACCTCGGGATTCGATGCGGAGAGCGGCTGTTGTAAGCCCGCGGGCGAGTTCACGTCGTCGGGCTCGAATCCAGTCGTCTGGATGTTCGCCGGCGAGGCGAACACGTCCGACTATGTCATGTCCGCATTCGACGCGAACGACGCGATGCTCATGAACCTCGACGACAGCGGGAATCTCAAAATCTCCGGTCTGCTCACGACCGCGGGGGCGTGTCATTCGGGATGCGTGGTCGGTGGAAAACGGACGCGTTCGGTGTCGGAATATTCGGCTCTCGAAAGCGAGCCGACGGTCGAGGATACGGGCGACGCGGTGCTCATGGACGGCATCGCGCAAGTCGCGCTCGATCCGTCGTTCTCGAACGTGATCGATACGAACGCCGGCTATCGGGTGTTCGTCACGCCCGATGGTGATTGCCGCGGCCTGTACGTTGCATCGCGCTCGCCCGGCGGTTTCATCGTACGCGAGCTCCAAGGCGGCCGCTCGAACGTGCCATTCGAATACCGGATCGTCGCAAAGCGCTTCGGTGTCGCTGCGCAACGGCTGCCGATGGTCACGGCGGCGCGCGCCGTCCGCTCGCGGCATGCGAGGACGATGCGGCCTCACTGAACAGCTTCCTTTGACGTCACCCCAAGCTCAAGTCGGGCGGGTTGCTGCGCGAAACCGCCCAGAGGAATTCCATGAGTGAACCTGCGGGCCGCGGCAGCCGCGCCGATCGCGCAAACGCAGTGACGAAAGCATCCTGCGTCGCGTGCGGCGCAAACTCAACGAGTCGTCGCAGCAATGTGTGGAGATTACCTTCGGTTTGGAGAGAACATTCTGCGCCTAACGTGTTTCGAAAATTGAACGAATCCGCGATGAGATAACAGATCTCGATGACGCCGGTCGCACGAAACGCGAGCGCGAAACTCGACGACTCGGTCGTTTCTTCATCGTAAGTGTGCCGAAAGAGCTCCTGGGTTGAATATGATCCGAATCTGGCCATTCGTGCCGACAGCAACGTGATCAGAGGAGGCAGCTTTCGAACGAGTCGAACGGTTTCGCGACAAATTCGAGCGCCATGCAGCGATCGAATGTCCGCACCCGTAACGACTCTGTCCGAATTGTCGTCGAGCGAGATACGGCACACTCCGGCGCACGCAGTAAAGTCCATTCTTATGATGCGCGCATGAGGCGGCAAGTTCAGCGTTGCTAGCATAACATCGTCGCGTTGCGGGGTCACGATGAAGCCGCATTCGCTGGCATCCAGAGTCTTTCATGGCGCGTCGCGGCGGGGATGGTGGCATTTAGGAGACGGAGGCGATCGCGTTGAACGAGCGTCGCGTGATCGTTCATCTTGTCGACGGGACGTACGAGCTCTTTCGTCATTTTTACGGCCTGCGACGATTCACCAAAGGCAAGGACCGCCCGTTCGGCGGGGTCGTCGGGGTGCTCAACACGGCATTGCAGATGATCGAAAACGGCGCCACGCATATAGGCGTCGGGACCGATCACGTCATCGAATCATTTCGAAACAAGCTCTGGAGCGGTTACAAGACGGGCGACGGCGTCGAACACGCGCTGCGCGCGCAATTCGAGCCGCTCGAAGACGGTCTCGCGGCGATGGGCGTGGCTGTTTGGCCGATGATCGAGCTCGAGGCCGACGACGCGCTCGCTTCTGCGGCGACCATCGCCGCCAAGGATCGTCGCGTAAAGCAGATCCGCATCTGGACGCCCGACAAGGACCTCGCGCAGTGCGTGCGCGGCGACCGCGTCGTCCAAATGTATGACCGAAAAACCAATGCCGTTCGCAATGCCGACGGCGTTGTGGCAAAATTCGGCGTACCGCCCACGCTGATCCCCGATTACCTTGCGCTTGTCGGGGACAGCGCGGACGGTTATCCGGGCATCGCCGGCATCGGGCCGAGGGGCGCGGCGGGCCTCCTCAACCGATACGGCAAGCTCGAACGCTTTCCGCGGAACGCGCTCGGCGATCGCCGCGAGCTTGCGCTGCTTTTCAAAAAACTGGCGACGCTTAGAACCGATGCCAAGCTGTTCCGTAAGATCGACGCCCTGGAGTGGCATCGTCCGACAAAGAACTTCGACGCCTTTTGCGATCGCATCGCCGCACCCAATCTCTTGACCCGCGCGACGAAGCTGGCCGCAAGCGGGAAGCCGCGCAATCGCTTACCGAAGGTCTAGCTTACGAGCTATGCGCTCGCCTCACGGCGAAACAGGCGCTATCCGGGCGAGCGATCCGTCGGACCAGTGAGACACCGGAATGGCGATCGTCACCGGCTCGTACCGGCGAAAATAAGCGATGTCCGATGGCCCGAAGATCGGCGACCCCTTAAAGCCTGCGGCCCACGTGCTCATTTGGTCGTACGCGATGAACGGCATGACGTGTGGATGCCACGGCCCGTCCGCACCGAGCAGGTAGCCGTATTTCGACAACATGAGCGCAAACGACCCGGGAGCGGGGTCGGTGAATTGGTGGTCGTCGTAGGCGGCTTTACACTTCGCGGCGATCTCTTCGCGCGTGGCACCTGCGATCGCCCAGTTCGTCCGCGCGAGGTACTGCGGGAGCACACTTTGCACGGCCGGCGGATTGAGACACGCTGGACCGAGACCGCGCGGGTTCCAAAATTCGGGATCGTCAAGACCGGCCGACCACGGCCGCCCGACAAAACAAACCCAGCCGTTCGTGCCTTTGGCAGCGACAACGTAGCCTTTGGGCGTCAGCACGAGATACTCGGCATCGTCGGAGACGGACGCCGGCGCCGCGGTGCGAGCCAAGGCGATTTCGGCCGCCGCGCTCGACATCAAATACTTCGCGAGCGGCGCCATCGCGGGATACGTGTCCGCCTGCGCTGCTTGGCTATTCGCGACGGCGCACGACGCAAGCAACGAAGCAAGAGCAAGAGACGCGAGGTTCTTCATGGGGCCTCCTCAGTAATCTACGCCATAATGACCTTGGATGCGGCCGCCGGCGCGGGTTTGCGGTGGGTCGCCTCGAAGCGGTCGCTAATCCTAGTCTCGCATCGCGCAGCCGCCCGCGGCGAGTCCGCTGCCTGCGCGGTTATGGGCGTTGACTGCATGGAACTATTCACGTGCGTCGCCGCCGGTTAAGATAGCATCGAAATGCTCGAACGAAACGCCGGTTTGCGGCTTGCTCCCAAGGTATGGATCCCCATCGCCTGGCTGGCTTTCGCCCTCGCCGATGCAGCGAAGACGGTCGGCTCTATGCACGCGGAAGGTATGCATCACTACTGGGTGACGCTCTACGCGGTCGAAGTCCTGTCTTGGTTGCCCTGGGCGTTCGCCCTACCGTTGATCGTGTGGCTTTCCGACCGCCTACACGATGTCAAGCCTGTGCTCGCGTGGACCGGACACGTCATAGCGGCGGCGTTGATCGGACTCGCTTACACCGTGTGGTCCGATCAACTGACACTCCGCTTTCAACCGTTCGCTCCGCAATTCGCGCATTGGACCCCGACATGGCCGGCCGATTTCTACGACAACTTGATGCTGACGCTCGTGCTTTATGCGTTAGCGCTCCTCGGTCATTGGCTGATCGAGTCGCGCGCGAAGGTCTCTGCGCGCGAAACCGAGGTCGCGCAGTTGAACGAGCAGCTCGCGCAAGCGCGCCTCCTTGCATTGCGCAGTCAGGTCGAGCCGCACTTTCTTTTCAACTCGCTCAACGCGCTGGCCGGGCTGATTCGAGAAGGGCGAGCCGATGCGGCCGTTCAGACGGTGGTGCAGCTGAGCGACTTCTTGCGACGAACACTCTCGGCCGCGAGCCGGCAGGAAGTTCCGCTCGCCGACGAGGTTGAATTCGCTCGACGCTACCTCACGATCCAGCAGACGCGCTTCGCCGACCGGCTGCGGCTCGACTTCGACGTGCAAGATGGGCTGCAGAACGCTGCGGTGCCCAATCTGATCCTGCAACCGCTCGTGGAAAACGCGGTCAAGCACGGGATTGCCAAACGCACGGAGGGCGGTTCCGTACGAGTCGCGGCATCCGCCTCGGGAGAATCGCTCGACCTGTATGTCGCAAACGACGGCCCGAGCCTGCCCGACGATTGGAATCAGCGCGAACGGAGCATCGGCATCGCCAACGTCTGCCGGCGTCTTCACAGTCTCTACGGCGACGCGTCGAGCTTTGACATCCGCAATCGCAATGGCGGCGGTGTGGAGATCGCTATCCGGATTCCGCTCCGCGTGATCGGCAGCGCTGAAGGGCGCACGTGAGCCAGGCGATGTTTCGCGCGCTCGTCGTCGACGACGAACCGCTCTCGCGCAGCAGCGTCGTCGCAGAATTGCGCGTCGATCCTGATGTGGCGCTGGCCGGCGAGTGCGGCTCCGGCGCACAGGCGCTGGCCGACATCCGCCGGCTGCGCCCTGACCTCGTCTTTCTCGACGTCGAGATGCCCGAATGTGGCGGGTTCGATGTCCTCGAAATGCTCGGGACCGAGGTTCCGCCGGCTGTCGTCTTTGTGACCGCGTATGACCAGTACGCGATCCAAGCCTTCGCGGTCGGCGCATTGGATTATCTGCTCAAACCTTTCGACGCCGCGCGTTTCACGATCGCGCTGAAGCGCGCGAAGGACCGGATCACTGCTTACCGCGCTGTGCCGCGCGCGGCACAACGGCTCGCGATCAAGAGCATCGGCGGGGTCATTTTTGTGAATATCGCGGACATCGATTGGATCGAAGCATGTGACTATTACTCCCGTCTGCACGTCGGGGGAAAGACGCACCTCATCCGGCGCAGCATGGCAGACCTGGAAAGGGACTTGCTTCCCTATGCGTTCCGCCGCGTCCATCGTTCGACCATCGTGAACATCGAGCGAGTGCGCGCTTTGGCGCTGAACGACGCAGGCGAGTACGACGTGCATCTGCACGACGGCTCGGAGCATCGCGTGAGCCGCAGTCATCGGCGCGAGCTCCAGGCAGCCCTCGAACAAGGAGAGTAGCGCACGACGGCGCTCCGCCACGATCACGAACCTTTGCCGGCGCCGATGTAACGTATGAGTTTGACGTACAACGCGGGGACTGTCGATAGGCGGCTCGGATCTCCGTAGACCACGTACAGCTCGTTCGGGCCGCGAAAGAAATGGAATGCGGCGGAGAGGTTCGTCGCGTCGTCCGTCGCCGTGCATCCCGGGTTCGTCGGATAGAAGACGTTGACGCTCCCCCGGCACACGGAGGGCGTGAACGCGCTTGCCGGACCGATCGGCGCAAAGGCATACGGCTGCGTCGTCCCTAGAATCCGGCGCGCGCCGAGATCCACGGAGAGCGACCGGTTGAATTGGAAGTTGAGGCTCGCGCGGTCGAGCCACTGCTTTGTGCTCGGTTCATCCGAGAGTGCCGACACGTAGCTCGTGTCGTCCGCTTCCAATACAAGCGTCGTCCGCTTGCCGAGCGGCAACGCAAACGATCTCGACCACGAGTCCAAGCGACCGTGATAGTATTCGCCGGTCAAATACATGATCGTGGACGGGTTGGATGTGTTCGCCGCATATTGCGCCATGAAACCGCCGGCGTTATACGGCAAGAACTCTTGCGAGCATGTGGACGGCGACTGAGGAACGCACGTTTGCAGCGAAGAGATGCCCTGCATACCCGTCAGCGTTATCAGGTCCTTGAAGTCGATGCGCGCGCTATCAGAGAAATCAGACTGATTCACGGTGCCGCCCGGCGCATGAAAGCGATCCGCACTAACCGAGAACGCGACGTCGAGCACGCGAGCCGTCTGCGAGAAGTTGACTTGCTTGCTCGCAACGCTCGTGTAGCCGGCAATGCCGGGCTCCCCGGGCGGCTGGTTTGCATAGCCGTCGGCGGGGAAGAACTGCGAACCCATCTTCTGCAGCGCGACGGCCGCCAACCCAGTCGAGGTCTGGTAGTATTCGCCGAAGTCGGCGTACCCGGCTTGGCCCGGCGCGGTGACGGACGTTCCGCTCTCCGATGCGACGTTGGCGAACGACGTGAAGTGGCTGTGCGGGTTGAAGAGCGAGATACTTTCTTCGCCGACGAGATCGCGGAAGCCCGTGTCGGTCGCGTCGACGCCGACGCGTTGCGCGCCGACGGTCAGTTCCTGGTGCGCGTCGCTCGCAAAGAGCGCGAGTGCGTTGTCGTGCCGGTCTTCGCCGATAGCATCGAAGGTGCCGAACGACAGCGTTCCTTGGCGCCCTTCGGCGCCGAAGCCGTCGCTGAAAGTCGGGATCACCGGCGTATAGAGCACCGTCATGGGGGCGTTGATATCGGCCTGCTGTCCGAAATTCGATGCGGCTTGTGTGAAGAAGGGTCGGACTTCAGAGAAGCGTCGCGCGAACTCCGTGGGCGAGATGGATTGCTGGTCGATCTCGACGTTTGAGAAGTCCGGATGCGCGGTGCCGAAAAGCGAGGACGATCCCGTGACGGGAATCGAGACGTCGGCGCCGACGTGCGATGTGGAGCCGCCGGCCGCGGCCGACGCGACTTCGCCCAAACCGTACAATTGCAATCGCGGATGAAGAGCCGGCGCTTGCGCCTCTTCGATACCGGCGACGTGCCCGGCGTAACGCGCGTCCATGGGATTGGCCTGCTCGGAGTTGAGCTCCCAGACGTAATTACTGTTGGAAGCGACGACAATGCGATGGAACTGCATGCGCCACGAGGCGTTCTTCTGCACGTGCATTGCACTCAATGGTATCTTCAGGATCGCGATGTAGCCGTCACTCGTCCGGTGACCGAACGCAAACCACGTCGGCGCGTAGGCGGAGTTCTCGCTCGAAGATTGATCCCGAGCACCGAAGGGGTTCGTCGCGAACCAATAGGCGAAACCGTTCAACCCATTCGGCCAAATATGGACCATGACGGCGTCGCCGTTGAGCACGCCGGTGCCGTCGGTCAACTGCGTCACGGTCATCGGTTCGCGTTGCTTGGCCTCAAAGGCGACGTAGAGCGCGCTGCCGTAGCGCCCAATGCGCACGGTCGTGTCCTCCGGCGCGGGCTTGTGATATGTCGCCTCGTAGGTGAGGTGAACCGCCGCCGCCGAACTCCACGCGCCGTCGAGCGCCGCATCGAGGGGCGGCTCAGTCGGGAGCAAAGGCACCGTCACCGTGGGAGCGGCGTCGGACTCGGCACCAGCGAACGCGACGAACGGAACGCACGCAAGAATCATGAGTACCGCCGAGGCAAGTGCCGTGCGAAAACAAACCATCATGCATACTAGTCTCGCATTGCGCACCGGCGCGCCGCGAGTCCCCTCCCTGCACGGTTCCAGGCGTTTACTGCACAGCGCCGGTAGAGCGGCGTACCCGTATCTTTTTGATGGCCGCAATCGTCTTCATGACAGTACCGACGCTTTCAAAAGGGGATGACAAATGACCGACCGGTTACTGGACGCACCTCCTGTCGTATCGCCTGAGGAGTGGGAAGTCGCCCGCCAGCAGCTGCTGGTAAAGGAAAAAGCTTCCACCCGCTCACGCGACGCGCTCGCCGCGGAGCGGCGGCGGATGCCGTGGATGAAGGTCGAGAAAAACTATGCGTTCGACTCACCCAAAGGCAAGGTTGGACTACTCGACTTGTTCGAAGGACGCCGCCAACTGGTGATCTATCGGGCGTTTTTCGAACCCGGCGTGTACGGCTGGCCTGAGCACGCCTGTCGCGGCTGCTCGTTGATGGCCGATCAGGTCGCGCACGTCTCGCACCTTCACGCGCGAGGCACGAGCTTCGCGTACGCTTCGCGCGCTCCGCAAGCCGACATCGATCGCTTGAAAGTGCGGATGGGCTGGGCCATGCCGTGGTATACGATCACCGACGGTTTCGACGCCGACTTCGGCGTTGACGAATGGCACGGCACCAACGTCTTCTTCCGCGACGGCGAGAACGTGTATCGGACGTACTTCCTCAACAATCGCGGAGACGAGGCTCTGGGAAGCACGTGGGCCTACCTCGACATCACGCCGCTCGGGCGTCAAGAGAACTGGGAAGATTCACCGCCGGGTTATCCGCAGACCGAGCCTTACAAATGGTGGAATTGGCACGACTCGTATGGAGCGGAGCAAGACGGCAAGTGGAGCGACGTCGTGGATGCCGCGCAGGAGACGCTGACGTGATCGTGCTCGCGCACATCGGGGCGGTGCCGGTGGAAGAGATGTTGGCTCCGCTTGCGAGCGGAGCCGGCGCGGGAACGGTGATATGGCTCGCCGCCTTGCTAAGGAGGGCTTTGCGAAGGCGTCGCTGAGAGGTGACGCACTAAGCCGGTCATGCCGTACCGGTCGCGAGTCCTAGACATCCCCTCGAAGCAGTAATACGCCGGCCGCAGCATACCAAATCACTTGCGGAGCGAGCGATCCGATAAGCGATTGCGGAGTGAGATTGTTGGTAAAGGCGATTATCGACGCGGTCGAGATTCCCGCGATCAAGCCGTAGACCGCGACGGCCCGGACCCAGCCCGGTCCACGCAATAAGTCTAGAGACCAGAACAACGCCGCAGTGCCGCCCGCAACGAGGCCGAACTTCGTCACGATCTGGATGAACAGCGCTCCTTCGCGCAGCATGCCGAGCGCATCGCTGAGATCGTTGCCCTTGGCCGGAAGATAGAGCGCTGCGATCGCCGGCGTGAGGAATCCGTCTATGAGCGCCGCAATCACCAAGGCGAATCCCCACGCGCCGAACGCGATCGACGCCGCAAGCACCGCCTGTTGATCGATTCCGCGACGGATTGTGAAGACCGACATGGCGAACGACACCGCAAAGATCAACAGCAGTAGCACGCCATGAACGCCCTCATCTTGAGGCGCGAGCGCCGAGATCCTGCGCATGAGATCGGCGGCCGGGGCGGTTCCCGCGACCGGGTGTAGCGCCAGCGCCCCAAGAATCAGCGCCGAGCTGACAAGAAGAATGACGCCGGCGAGTTTCCCCGACGGACGCGGAGGGGGCTGCGTTATTGCCATACGGGTGACAGGATAACACGATGAAGCGCACTTCCAATGGACAGACGAGGCGACATGTCCGTAACGATCGCGTCCGCGTCAGCGTGCTCGAGGAGTTCGCAAAGGTCGTCGTCAGTATTCCGTATCCAGAGCTATCCGTGAAGCGCATCGCACGAGCGGCGCGGGTGGGCCGGTCGAGCTTCTACGAGCATTTCGAAGCCAAAGACGATCTGCTGCGCCAGAGTCTCGCGCCGTTGCTGCGAATACTTGCGCTGGCCGGCTGCGGGCGCGGAAACCTCGCTCAAACGCAAGCGGTGCTGGAGCATTTTCAGGAGCATCGCGAGCGCGCGCTGGCGATATTTGCGATTGAAGCGCACGACGCGGTGTTGTGCGCTCTCGCAGACCTGCTCGAGGAAGAGCTCGAAAGATCGCAGGTTGCCCCGTTACAGACGCTGCGGCTGCGAGCGATCCATATCGCCGGCGGGCAGCTAACGGCGATCACCGATTGGCTGCGCGACGATCGCGGAGTAAAAGCGGCGGCGCTCGCGCAGATAATTTCTTTGGTTTCAGGATGACAGCGGAGAGACCCGTATCCTTTCAGCGGACATAATCGTCTTCATAACAGCACCGAGCTGTTCGAAGGGGATAAAATGACCGATGAAGTCGGCGTGGCGATCGTCGGTGGCTTGCGAGGGGATCTCGCCGAGGGAGTCGCCGCGATCGGGGTGACCGGTGAAGGCGTCGAGCCGTTGGGGTGAAGATGGAAGATCAGACGCGCGCGCTGTTGCCGGCGATGATGGAGGCGCGCGACCAATTCATGGAGCTCGTCGAAGAAATTCGCCCGGAACTCCATCGGTACTCCGCGCGCATGACCGGGTCGATCTTCGATGGCGAAGACGTCGTTCAAGAGACTTTGGCAAAAGCGTATTACGCTCTTGGCCAGATGGTGCAGCCGCCTAACCTCAGACCCTGGCTCTTCCGGATCGCACATAACACGGCTATGGATTTTATCAAACGCTACGAACGCCAACACGTGGATTCCGTTGCGGACGTCCCAGACCGCGCAGCGCTCGAAGAATCCAGCGTTGATCCTGCACTTGTGGAAGCGGCGCTGACGGTTTTTGCAGACCTGCCGCCGACGCAGCGCAGTGCCGCGATCCTCAAAGATGTGCTCGGACAATCGCTCGAGGAAACCGCGAACACGATGGGAACGACCGTCGGTGCGGTCAAGGCCGCGTTGTCGAGGGCGCGTGCGAATATCGCAAGGACGCCGCGCGCGCGTCTTGCTGAAGCGACGCAATCCGTCACTGCCGAAACGCGGATGACGTTGCGGCGCTACGCCGATCTCTTCAACGCCCACGACTGGGACGCGCTGCGGCAGCTGCTCGCAGCGGAATCGCGCCTCGAGGTGGTTTCGCGCGTGCAGCATCCACGTGCGGTGGACGCGGGATACTACGATCGCTATGCTGGGTACACGAAGACCGAAGACCTCCGCGCGGAAGCGGGCTTCGTGGACGGCGTTCCGGTGATCGCGATCTTCAGTCCGCCATCGCGCCGAGATCCTTCGTACTTCGTCGTGCTCGGAATTAGCGCGGGCCGCGTCTCGCTCATCCGCGACTACCGCTACATCCCATACATCACGAACGACGCGCGTTACGCGGCATTCGGCGGCGCAGACGGTTAGCGAGCTAGGTTACCCCAGATTGTCGATGGCGCTGAACGACAAGAAGTAGATGATCATCACCCAGTAGATCAAGTACGAAATGACCGGCAAGAAGAACGCGAAGATGAGACCGACGACACGGATGTAGAGCGAGAATCGGATGCGGCTGTACGTGACGCGCGCAAGTTCTGGGGTCACGTCCACCGCGTACGCCCTGCTTTCGATGAGGTGGCGCACCATGAAAAAACCAAAGAGCGCTCCCGTCAGCAGCACGATGGAGTACAATACCGCGGCCGCCGGAAGCGTCGGATAGGCTCCCGCCACGTTTGTTGCGTATGGGATGAAGGCAGCCACAACAAGGAACCCGATGTTGAGCATGACCGTCGTGTGGTCGAGGACACGCACATTGTGGAACATGGCGCTGTGCAGCCGCCAGTAGTTCACGATGATGAAAAAGCTCAAGAGGAAGGCCAACAACCTCGGCCACTGTGAGGCAAGGCCGTGCGCGAGTGCTCCGCTGCTCGCATTGCCGAGCGCCGGGACCGTGAAGTTCAAAACGAGCAGCGTCGCCGAAATAGCGAAGATCCCGTCTGCGAACTGCTCGATCCGGCTGGGCGTCATGGAGATGACTACGAGGAGGCATAGCGGTAGACCCGCAGCGATAAAAAACCTGGCATCTGCGGGGCGGTTACGTTTTGTGCGCGCTACTCTAATCGAGGTACGCGGCGCCGCCGCACTTCCGTGATTCCGCTGCCGACACCAATTCGTATGAAGACGTGCGATGCGGAGACTGGCGGGCTAGATCGGGTCATAGCCGAAGGCTTTGCTCGCGTTGGACACTAACTGTCGGTGTACCGATTCCTCGGATTCGAGCACGTCTCTGGGCCTGCGCAAGTTCGACACCCGAATGTTCGGCAGGGCGCTTCTAGCGAAGCACTTCGTTTGATTTTTTCGGCGGGCCCGAACGCGACAGATTCTTCATGCGGCAGACATACCTCGTCGTTCGAACGTTGTCGGTGCTGGGAATCGCGACGACCCTCGCCGCCTGTTCGGGTTTCGGATATTCCGGGATAACGCCACGCGTGGCGATCCCCGATGTGCAAACGCGCCTGGAGCAAAGCGCTGCCGGCCCCCATGTTTTGCACGCTCACGTCTATGTTGCCAACGTTGGTTCCAACAATATCTCCGCCTACACTATCAACGCGACAAGCGGTGCGCTGACCAAAGTGGCGGGGTCGCCATTTGGTGCGGGCACCGCCCCCCTTAGTGTGGCGGTCGATCCTAAGGGCACGTTCGCTTACGTGGCCAACGATAGTTCCAACAATGTTTCCGCCTATACCATCAACGCGACCAGCGGTAAGCTCACGCCGGTGGCGGGATCGCCGTTTGCGGCCGGCCTCTTACCTTCTGGCGTGGCAGTCGATCCCAACGGGAAGTACGCCTATGTGACCAACAGTGCCGACAACGGCGGCGGAAACAGCGTTTGGGGCTATACCATCAACGCGTCTAGCGGCGCGCTGACACCGGTATCGGGTTCGCCGTGGGGTACGGACCAAGAGCCTTATGCTGTGGCGATCGATCCTAAGGGCAAGTTCGTTTTTGTTCCCAACTTTATCTCCGGCGATGTTTCCGCCTACATCATCAACGCGGCCACCGGCGGGCTGTTTTTCGTGGCAGGGTCGCCGTTCAAATCGGGCGGCGATCCCACCGCCGTGGCAGTCGAGCCTAAGAACAAATTTGTCTATGTGGCGAACTTCGGATCCAATAATGTCTCCGCCTATTCTCTCAACGCGACCAGCGGTAAGCTAACGCCCGTGGCTGGCTCGCCGTTTGGGGCGGGCAGCAATCCCTACGGCGTGGCAATCACTTCTACGCGCAAATTCGCCTATGTGGCAAACTACGGTTCCAACAATGTTTCCGCCTACTCTCTCAACGCGACCAGCGGTAAGCTCACGCCGGTGGCGGGGTCCCCGTTCGGGGCTGGCAGCCAGCCCATTGGCGTGGCAGTCGATAGTACGGGCAAGTTCGTCTACGTGGCCAATCATGGCTCCGCCAACATTTCCGCTTACCGCATCAACGCGACCAGCGGTAAACTAACGCCGGTGGTCGGGTCACCGTTTGCAGCGGGCACCAGTCCGTATGGCCTAGCCGTGACGCTCCCGCAATGATAGTCGCATATTGCACTTTGTCAAACAGATGTGGACTTGCCTAGTCTCGAACTCAGGTTTCAGCAAGCATATTAGGGGACCGATACGCGTATACCGAAGGGTTCGAAAGCGACGTCGGGCTTTTCGACTAGGTGAACATGGTGAGACCAACAGCGGACAACGGTGGCCTAGCGATGCTGCAAGAGCTTTCTCAATGGGACCTATCGCAACCGGCCGCAATAGAGCCGTATTACTTCAAGTATGAGGTCACGGCTGAAGCCGTGCCCCTTCTCGAACGTTTGTTATCGTCGCCGATTCGAAGCAACAGACATCACGCGTTGATTGCGCTCGTCCGATACACAACTGCCGTGGGATACGCGCTGGACGCGCTCCTGCTGCATATGCATGGCGTATTCGATGGTTCGTCTACCGATGACATCGTCGGCGCAAACATCTTGTACCTATTGGCCGCCCGGGGAGATCGAGATGCGCGCAAGATACTGCTCGCGCTTATACATGATCAGGGCTGGGTCGATGCGTACCTTGATGGATTCTTGCTCTTCAAAGCTCAGCACCTCGGTGCGTCCACATTGGAGGAACTCTTCGACGCCATGTTAGCGGAGTCAGCAGCGACATGGCCCCTCGTTCGCGGCCCGAACAACCCAAACTCCGACGCTGTTTAGGTTCGGGAGAGGCGATGCATGACACGATCAACTGGACCTACTACAATAGGGTTGCGCCGCCTTGAGTTGATCTGATGGTCTGACCCACGAGGTTACTTTGCGACGTACAGCTTTCTTTCGATTTCCGCTTTACCTAGCTTCATTCGTGTTTGTTTTTTTGCGCGGTTCTTAACGTAATTTGCTTCCGTAGCAGACTCCTACTGGCGTTGGATTTGTGATGTCAAACTGGGTTCCACATTGAGCGGGTAGTCTTTTCGAGGCGGGTGACGGCTTTTCCACGCGTCTTGGGGGACGACAGTCATCGCTGGCGAATCAGGCTTCCCTTCACATGACCGAGGTTGTAATGCGTCACCGATTAATGAATGTGGTCATTCTTAACGTGATACTTGTGTTCGCAGGCAGCGCGTCTGTGATTGCCGGACAAGCGTCAGTGGAAACGCGGGTGAGGTTGTCAGAAACCGTCGCGAGCTACATCCACGACTACCCAAAATCGAATGGATTCCAGACAAACCTTGTGGAGATCGGCGCGGCCGCGACCGACGGCCAATTCGCACTAGCAGACTGGCGATCCGTAGATGGTAAGCCGCATGGTCAAGTGGCCTTTTATTACCTCTGTGATCATTGGAACCTTGGAAAAATAAGTATGGGATCGCCGCTTTCAGTGCAGGATCTGGTCGGCGTGGGTTTTTCCGCCGTTCCACGTGCCGTAGCGTCAAAGCTCGTCAGCGATCTAAGGGCCCTGGAAGTAGAACACATCGCATATCTCAAGCCCGCCAAAGCAACTGGAAGCTGCTGATTATCATGGACCATTGAATCGGGGATCGCTCGGATTCGTAGACACGGTCGCGGAATGACCATACACCTGGCGAGAAGCAAACAAATCGGTTTTTCGCGTTACCGTAAGACGCCGCAAAATCGAGGAAAGTACCGATACGACAGGGACGACGCGATTGAGGGATCTTGTCGTCCTTCGCGTTACATCGCCAAACGGTGCTACTTAAGTGGTCAATTAAGTGGTCAAGTCGCCAACCTGACAGCTGGAAAATCAAGACTAGGGTTTGCGCCACCCAATCGACGACCTGCGCGAGTATGGAGCCTGCATACGCTGTATGTATTGACGCGAGCAGTTATTTCAACGCCGTTCGATAAAACGCTCTGAAGCGTAAAATGCATAACTCGCAAGGGAGAATGACTATGAGTGCGACTACACCAGAGGGCGCGAAAATCGTGGGCGTCGATATATTTGGTCCGTCGACCAATGATGGGAAGAAGCTCATCGCTTTTTATCGTGATACGCTTGGGATGACGCCTACCGCTGGCGGCGATCCCGAAGACACCGGCGCCGAGTTCGAGTTTCCCGACGGGACGACGTTTGGCGTGTATCAGCCCGAACATGCGAAGCCCGGAGGCGGGTATATGGCTCTCTTTGCCGTTCGCGACATCAATGCTGCGGTCGCGCACTTCCGCGCCAACGGTGCGCAGTTGAGCGACGTGCTGGAAACGCCGGTCTGCTTTATGTCGTTCGGCGCGGACCCCGACGGTAACGGATTCGCGATTCACAAACGCAAGCACGGCTAGCGAGCGCCTTCGATACGTAGACCGGACCTTATCCTGAAACGGCTCTAGGGCTTGCATGCGCGTGCTCTCCGTTGCGCAATGCACGAAGCGCGTCTAGGGCGTCCGGGCGGCAGAACTGTTCACCGACGTAGCTCGACACGAAGCGGCCTCCGCGCACGACGCCTTGCAGTTCCAGGCGACGATAGACCACGAGCAGATCGCGCCACGGCGGTGCGAGCGACTCGCGCTGAACGATATCGCGAAACACTACACCCCAACGGGCGAGAAGTTGGTTTGCAAATCGTTCGACATCGCTGCTCTTCTCGCCGGAGCGAAGCAGCGCCCATCGGCCGATGGCGTTACGCGGACGCGATAAGTTATGCCGCCCAAGTGCGAGCCGGCGCCGGGGATCGATCAACGAGCGGAGATTGTCGAAGCCATCCGCGGTCACGAGGCCCGCGGCGACGAGTTCCCAGAGCCCATCCTCGACTTCGCTTGCGAGCAAGCCTGTGGCGCGGAGCAGGTCCGCGAAGAATGACGCGCCCTCGCGCTGCAGCGCCGCAAATACTTCTCGGCCAGCGCTGCTCAGACGCTGCTCATCAATCGATCGATCGGGTACGAGCCATGCCGCGTCTTCACGCAAGAAGAGTGAAATCGGCGCGACGCGCGACGGACGGATTCGCCTGCCGTTCGTTCGCGAGGCGTCCTCAAAGGCTGGATGCGGAGATAGCCTCCCCCACATCACCTCACCCGACGCGCATAATGTGTCGAGCAGTTCGGGTTTATAGCGCGCTATGCGCTTCGGAAGGACCTCGCGCTCCCAGGTGGATGCCGGAAAGTCGGCGCCTTGCAGCTGGCGGATGATCTGAAGCGCGCCCTCCACTCCGTGCAGTTGAGTATCGGGGGCGGTGTGTTGCCAGAGCTCCACGAAGCGCTCGTGCTGCGCCGTGCTCACCGGCTCGATCGCGCGCCGCAGCGTGCTGAGCATGCGGCGGTGGATACGCGCCAGCACTCGCCGGTTGCAGAACTCTTCACACGACTCCGACGAGAACGTGCCGCGGAAGACTTGACCCTCTGCTTCCAATTGCGCGAGCGCGATTTCGATGACGTCGCGCGGGAGCGCAAGCCGCTCCTCTAGCGCCTGTGCGGTCCACGGTCCCGTGGACTCGAGCCAACCGCGAAGGATTTCGGCGACCGACGCGTTGCGATCCGCATCATCGCTCGCCCTTGGAAGCTGATGTGCGCTCTCAAACGTGCGAAGCTTCTCAGCGGGGACCCAAAAAACGCGGTCCCCGAGCGTGAATGCCGCGGCGCGCCCCGCAGCGACGAGTTCCGCGAAGAACGTTGCCCAAACGTCAGTCGGCGGAAGCGAGACAAGCGTCATGAGGGCATCGTGCAGTTCGTCAGCGTCGCGCGCGGCCGGCCAGACCTCTTCGGCGACTTCAGCGATGGCGTCGGGATCGACCATGCCGACGCTGTGCGTCACATCTGTGCGCAGCGTGCTGCGCAACTGCACCGCGCGTGCGCGGCGTTCCTCAAGCGGCGCGTCATCCAGATACGCGAACGGGTTCGCGTTGAGAATTTCGTGCGCAAACTTTGAAGGCTCGGAGGTCTCGACTGCGTGCGTCCGGATCGCACCACTGTTCATGCCGCGCAACACATCTTTCAGACCATCGATGTCCATGGCCTCATGCAAACAATCCGAGACGGTCTCGTTGACGAGCGGATGATCGGGGATTCGGACTTTTTCGCCGCCGAGATTCTCCGGGCACGCGGCTTGATCCGGAAACACCGCGGCGAGCAGATCGTCGGCCCGCATGCGCTGGATGTTCGCGGGCACCTTCCGCCCCCCGCGAAACCGAAGGAGCGCTAGGAAGCGCTGCCCGTTCCAGCGCCAACGCGCGGTGAACATCGGTGCCGGCAGCATCGCTTGCGTCAGCACATCTTCGACCGTGTCCGCGCTGAGAAACCCGAAGACGCTTGCGAGCGGGAATGCATGCTGCTCGCTCAACGATATCACGATGCCATTGTCGGTCGCGGCTGCTTGCAGCTCTAAGTTGAAGCTCCGGCAAAACCGCTTGCGCAGCGCCAAACCCCACGCGCGGTTGATCCGTACACCAAACGGTGCGTGGAGCACCAGTTGCATGCCGCCGGCTTCGTCAAAAAATCGCTCAGCCACGACATGGTCGATCGTCGGCACGGCGCCTAGGATGGCCTTGCCATCGACGACGTATTGAACTGCTTGCTCGGCGCCCAGGCGGTCCATGCCGCATTCGCTTTTCAGGTAATCGTGGGCGGACGCGCTCCCCTCGGTGTGCACGATCTCTGCGATGCGCGCACGCAATCGCGCGACTTCCTGCGAAAGTTCGAGCGTACGCCCCGGCGCCTCGCCGTTCCAGAAAGGAACGGACGGCGGCGCGCCCTGTGCGTCGGTGACGCGCACCCTGCCCTGCTCTACCCGCCGAACGCGCCAGGACTGCATACCGAGCAAGAAGATGTCGCCCGCCATGCTCTCGACTGCGAAATCTTCGTCCACCGTGCCGACGGTCGTGTCGTCGGGCTCGGCGACGACCGCGTACGTCGTCGTGTCGGCAATCGCGCCGCCGGAGGTGATTGCAGCCAACCTTGCACCGCGTCTGCCGCGCACGCGACCATGGATACCGTCGCGATGCAAGAGTGCCCCGGACCTGCCGCGCGATGTAGCGATGCCGTTGGCGAGCATCGTCAACACCGCATCGAATTCGTTGCGATCGAGATTTCGGTATGCGTGCGCCGAACGAACGAGTGCGAAAAGGTCGTCTTCCGCCCAGTCGTCGGCCGCGCAAGCGGCAACAAGCTGCTGCGCCAGGATGTCGAGCGGTTGTTCCGCAGGCCGTAAGCGGTCCATGGCGCCCGTTCGGATCGCGCGAACCACCGCACCGCATTCCAAAAGTTCGTCGCGCGTCGCCGCGACGAGAATCCCCTTCGGCTTTGCACCCACCCAGTGGCCGGAGCGTCCGACGCGTTGCAGCGCGACCGCGATCGAACGCGGTGATCCGACCTGCACGACGAGATCAACAGAGCCGATGTCGATGCCGAGCTCGAGCGATGCGGTGGCGACGACGGCGCGCAATTCACCGCGCTTCAGGCGGCGTTCCGTGTCGAGGCGAATATGACGCGCAAGGCTGCCGTGATGCGGCATCACCTCGCCTTCCCCTAAGCGCGCGACGAGATTATGCGCCAAACGCTCGGACAAGCGGCGCGTGCTCACGAAGATGAGCGTCGTCCGATGCTCGCGGATATGCTCCGCGAGACGGTCGTAGATCTCGCCCCACATCTCGTTGCTCGCAACCGGGCCGAGTTCGTCTCGCGGCACTTCGACCGCAAGCTCCATCTCGCGCCGATGACCGATATTGATGACGGCAGCGCCCGGACTGAGGAAGCGAGCAACGCCTTCGACCGGTTTGACGGTCGCAGACAAGCCGATGCGCTGCGGCTTTGCGCCGCCGCTTTCAGTGACGAGTCGATCGAGCCGTGCAAGCGATAGCGCGAGATGCGGTCCGCGTTTGTTCGAGACGACGGCGTGGATCTCGTCTACGATGACCGTGGAGATCGAGCGCAGCGCTTCCCGCGAGCGCTGCGCCGTCAAGAGAATGAACAGCGATTCGGGCGTTGTGACGAGGATGTGGGGTGTTGCCCTGAGCATGCGGGCCCGGTCGCGAGCTGTCGTGTCGCCGGTTCGGAGCGCCACGCGAATGGGATCGAGCGGCACTCCTTGCCGTTCGGCGAGATCGTATATCTCCGCCAACGGCTGTTCGAGGTTCGCGTGGACGTCGTTGACGAGTGCCTTCAAAGGCGAGACGTAGAGAATTTTCGTCTGCGCAGTCAATCCATTTCTCGCCTCGCGCACGAGCCGGTCGACGGCCACGAGAAAGGCAGCGAGTGTCTTTCCCGATCCCGTCGGCGCGCAGATCAGCGCGTCACGGCCCGACTGGATGACGGGCCAACCTGCGGCTTGGGGCGCAGTCGGCTCGCCAAACTTCTGCGTAAACCAATCCTCGACCAGCGGATCAAAATCGAGTGTCGCAGTGTTCACCGGCTTCAAAAGCATAGTCGGAACTATTTCGCTTTCGAGAGTCGTTAGGCTTCTCGCGACGTGGCGTCTCGGGCGGCGTCGGTCCTAAGCGCTTCTTCGACCGCGCGTGTTCGCCGTTGTTCGCTCGTATTCGCGCAGATAGGGGTCGGCCGGTTGGATGTCACGGAGGTGTCTATGAGGGGCCACCGCGGTAAGCCGCCGCGACCGCCTACGTGAAGGGCCGGAGGGTTGGCCCCCGCAACCGTCACCACGCATGGTTCTATCTCTGGGGTCGTCGTAATGCCGCGCGTCGTTAACGCCATCATCACGGTCGGGGTTTCGATCGCTTTTTTTTGGATCGTCGTCCCCTCGATGTTCGCAGGCTACCCGTCGGCATACACCGGCGTGCACGTCGGCGAACTTGGAACGACTCCGGCAGAGGCCCATGTTACGGTCGATCCTGGGTCGCCCGCTGCAATGGCGGGATTGCGCGACGGCGACACGATTCGCTGCCTTCATCTCCGCGACTACGAGATGCTCTTTCCTTCGTTCCAATCGCCTGGATATAGTTCGTCACCAATTCGGGGCTGCGTCGTCCGCAACGGCACCGAGAGACCGTTCGAATTCATTGCTCGGCCCGGGCCTCCAGCGAAAGACATCTACGGAGGACCTGGGTTCGTCCTCTTAAGGGTCTTTGCGTACGGCGTGTTCCTCTTTGTCGGGTCGGCGCTCGTTATTATGCGGCCATCGCTCATGACGTGGCTGCTTTTCGTGTTCTGCGTGCTTACCTCACCAGCGGCCGCAGCAAGCGATGGACTCACATCCTTATCGCCGACGGGCTACTTTCTTTTTACGATCCCCACTCAACTTGGACAGTTCGCAAGCACTGCGTCGCTCTTGCTCTTCACACTTGTTTTTCCGGACTCGTCGCTGCCGCGAGGCTGGCGCAGAGCGGCATTCTGGTTGGTCGGCGCCGTGACTTTTTTCGCGCTCGTTCTCAAGGATCTGCAACTCAACGAGCCAGTCACGACCGGCTTTTTTGGCGATCCGCTTACCCGCAACATGAACCTCATCGCAGCTATCGCCGTAGTTGGGGTGACTTTGGGCCGGTTGGCCGGGATGCGACCGGCAGATCGCGCGCGTTTCGGCTGGGTAGCCTTCGGCATTGTTGTCGGTGTTATCGCAAACTATCTGCGCTTGCTTCCGTCAGCAGCATTGTTTACGGGCTTCGCCGGCACGCTGACGGTTGTAATGCCAATCACGCTGCTCTACGCTATTTTGAGGCGCCACGTCATCGACGTTCGGTTTGTCATTAGCCGCACGGTCGTCTACGGCGCAGTCACGACCTTGATCGTCGGCGTGATCGCCGTCGTCGACTTTCTTACTAGTCAATATCTCTATGGACTTCGCATCGCGCTCGCGATCGACGCTTTGGTGACGATTGCGCTGGGCGTAGCGCTCCACCGTATGTACGGTGCGATCGAAAATGCGGTCGATTTTATCATCTACCGGCGCAAACACGAGGCCGAGAGTTATTTGAAACGGCTTGCACTCACGCTTCTGCGCGCCGAGCGCGAAGAAACGATCGACCGAGCCGTCGTGGATGATCCTCACGAAAGGCTCGAACTCGCAATGGCCGCGCTGTTCCGTTTCAATGGCGACCGTTATTCGCTCATTTCGGCTCAGGGTTGGAACGGCGCCGTGCCCTCCTTCGAACGCGAGCACGACGTCGTGCGCTTCCTTGCGACGGAGCGACGCCGTTTGGAGCTTCGCGACCTGCGCAAACGTGCGAAGGTAGAAATTGCGGAACCGGGAGTCATGCCCGCAATCGCCGTTCCGATCTTTGAAGGCGACGATCTGCGCGGCTTTGCTCTATATGGCCTTCATCGTGATGGCACGGAGCTCGACCCTGACGAGGTCGACGTTCTCGAAACGCTTTGCCAGACCGCCGCACAGGCATACGTGCGGATCGAGAACCTGCATATGCGCCAGCTGCTGCGCCTTGCAGGCGCTTCGCCCTAGAGCTAATCCTTTGTCGCATAAATCCGGATAGTCGAAAATCAGGTATTGTTCGTGCGACGACCACTGATTTGCATATGAAACCGGCGCCGATACGCTCACCTATGTATTGGAGGTTCGAATTACCGTCGGCATGAAACCCGACGTCCCCATCGATCCAAACCGGAGAAGGCCATTGTCGCGCTCGCTCCCGGGCCCGCGTACGAAGACTCGAAACCCCTCCGCTAAGCGCCACATTCAAAGAAACGCATTGCTGTTTTGATTGGGCGCGAGCGCGAAACTGCCATCCTCGACGAGCAACGCCGCTCGGCCGCCGACGGCCATGGCTCTTTCCTGCTGGTTTCGGGCGAGGCCGGCGTCGGAAAATCGCGGTTGCTCTCGCATTTTCAAGCCTCGATCACCGCCACAAGGTCGGTCTGCGTGCTCACGCGCTGCGTGGAATTCGTGCAGACCCCGCTGTCGCCGCTCCACGATCTTCTCAGCCAATTGGCGGTTCGCGCGTCTGCTCAAGACGTCGCTGCCACCGCGCACATCGTCGATCAGCTCGAATTTGCTCGAAGCGCTGAGCGTCCGAATCCCGATGTGCCGGTCGAAGCGCTGTTCAACGCGATTGACGACGTTTTTGCGCGGCACGCATTGCGCCGCACCGTTGTCTTGTTGATCGAGGACCTTCAGTGGGCGGATCGTTCGACTATCGCTTTCTTATCGTACCTCGCCGATCGCGTCGCGCGCCGCCGCAGCCTCGTGGTCGCCACCTACCGATCCGAAGAGATCAACGCGTCGCATCCGCGCCTCGCTGAGGTCGCGTCCCTCCTGCGCAAGAGCTCGGTGACGGCGCTCGAGGTCGCGCCGTTCGACGATCGGTCCAGTCGCGAGCTCATCGGCTCGTTACTGCCGCGCGAAGACGCGCTCAGCGCCTCCGTGACCGCCAACATCGTGCGGCGAAGTCAGGGTAACGCGTTCTTCCTGGAAGAGTTGCTCAAGGCAGCACTTGCACATGGTGCCGGCGACGCCCAGAAACTGCCGCTTTCCATTCGCGCCGCAGTGCTCGCACGCGCGGCGATGCTCTCCCCGAGCGAACGTGAGATTCTGACCACGGCAGCCGTTCTCGGCGAGCGTTTTTCGGTCGAGCGCCTTCTGCGGTTACGCGATGAAGGACGCGAAGAGACGCTCAAGGCGCTGGAACATGCGCGGGCACTGCAGATCATCTATGATCGACCGGATGACGCCGGCACGGTGGCGTTTCGTCACGCCCTCACGCAGGAAGCGTTGTACGGCGAACTGCTCGCCGAGCGCGTTCGTCCGCTACACGAGCGCATCGCGCAGGAACTCGAGGAGCGTTCCGATGTCGCGACGGTCAGCGTCGAGCTCGCGCATCACTGGCGTCGCGCAGGCAATCGCGGGCGCGCGGCGGCGTACTCGGTGCTCGCGGGTGATCAAGCCTTCGCCGTCGGCGCGCCGGCTGACGCGATTATGTTCTACGAGCGCGCCGCAGCGGACGGCATCGCCGACTCCGCCGTTGCCAATCTCCTGCACAAGACGGGTCTCGCATACGGCGCCCTTGACCAGCTCGGCATCGGCATCGAACGACTGCGAGAGGCGGGCGATCGCTACTGGCGCGCCGGCGATCTCAAAGGTTTTGCCCGAAACATATCAGCGCTCGGCGCGCAGTTATACAATTCCGGCGACCCGACAGCTGCGACACGCATTGTGCGTGACGCGCTCGATGCGCTTGAAACAAAGCTGCCGCCGGAAGAACTCGATCTCTTGCGCGCGCGCTTGTCGTACAACAGCATTGCGGCGCTCGATTTCGACGCCGCGTTGATGCTCCTCACGGGCATACGCGAGCCGGTCGCCGATCCGCTGACCGCTTCGCACGTGCATTTGACGCGATTCAAAGTGGCGGCGATGCGCGGCGATATCGACCTGTGGCGCTCCGAGACGCAACTGGCCATGCATGCGGCGCGCCAGGTTCCCGACAAAGGCTCGCGCCTACGCTTCATCCAGTGCCAGATCGCGCTCGATGCGCTCGGGCTGGGCGAGTTGAACATCACTCGTGAGCAATTTCGCGCGGCGATTCCCGGCGACGTCAAGCCCGGGGAGCCCAATAAGGGCCTCGTCGCGGCCGCTTCCTCATTGGAGCACACGCTGCGCGGCGACTTCCGCACCGCGGCGCGGCTGCTCGAAGAAAGCGTGCGCGAGTTCAACCACGGCTTCGCCGTCCTCGTTCATGTAAGAACCGCTCAGCTCGCGCTCGGCCTGAGTTCGGGCGATCAAGCTCGCCTTTGGCGCAGTGACGCGGAACCGTTGCTCCACTATGCGGCCACCCATGGCATGAACCTTGCGCTCGGCCTCCTGGGCGGCCCGTACGTTTGGGCGCTTGGAACGCGCGGTGACGTCGATAAAGCTGCAGCGTGGGCCGCGCGCATTGCATCGGTCCTGCCGTCACCGCACAGGTTCTTATTCGCGTATCTTGCATGCGCGCAGTTCGGCAGCAGCGACGATGTGAAGTCGATGCGCGCTCAACTGGCGGAAGCCGCTTCCCGACCGGGCGATCGCGTCAACAAAGCGGGGCTTGCGCTCTTCGAGGCGTTTGCCGGCCGTCGTGGGATCATCGAGGCAGACGTGCAAAAATGCGCGCGTCATGCGGCGGAGCTGTTTGAAGGCATCGGCTGGCCGTGGCTGGCTGCGCTGGGTTACGAGCTGGCCAACGAGACCGACCGCGCTTTGGCAGTATTTCGCGAGCTGGGCGCCGTTCGCGATGTGCGCCGCGTCGAACAGGGGAGACCCGACGCCACCGCCGCCATACTCTCACCGCGCGAGCGGGAGGTCGCCGATTTAGCGGCGTCGGGTCATTCGAACGACGAGATCGCACGGGCGCTGCACCTCAGCCTGCGAACCGTCGAAAAGCACATCTCCTCCGCGTTGCGCAAATTGAATCTGCGATCGCGCGTTCAACTGGGCTTGCTGCTCTCGCGATCATAGCGTTGGCCGACGGACCTCTGCAGTGCGGCCCCGCAGCGCGGGCCCCGAAGCGGACCTTTACGGTCTGCCGTCTTTCGGCGCGCCGTAAAGGCGCGCTCTGCATTTCTAGAGCTCTGACAATCCGAACGGCGTGTTCAGCTGCGTCTTCGCTCCCGCGATCGTGGTCGCCGGCGGCGCATTGCCCTTCGCCTTGGGCACATACGTCGTGATCGTGCTGTTCGCGAGGTTCGAGACGAAGATCGTTCCGGCTTTGTCCACAGCGAGGCCGGCCGGTTGGTCGATGTTCGTCTTCGAACCGTTGATCTCGCGGATCGGAGCGACGTTGCCATTGGCAGTCGAGGTGAATTCGACAAGCGTGCTCTCGCTCTCGTTCGACACGAAGATGTGGTCCGACGTATCGACCGCGACGGATGAAGGCAGCTTGATCGCCGTGTTCGGCCCAGTGATCTGAGCGATGGGCGGCGTGTTGCCGCCAGCGTTCGGCGCGTAGACCGTCACCGCGCTCGACTGCACATCTGCGACGAGCAGCTCGTCCTTCGAATTGATTGCCATGCCAGCCGGCGCCGCAAGAAGCGTGAAGTTGCCGCGCAGCCTTCGAATCGGAGCCACGTTGCCGTTCGCGTTGCTCGCGAAGACGATGATGGTATTTTGGTTGCCGGTGGAAACGTAGATCTCGCCCTTCGAGTCCAACGCGACGCCGATCGGATTGGCGATATCGGTGTTGTGGCCGAAGATCTGGCGGATCGGCTTTGCGTTGCCTTTCGCACCGGCGGCGTACTCATTCACGGTGTTCGTGCCGTTGCAGGCGACGTACATATCGCCCTTTGCGTTCACCGCCATGCCGATCGGCCCGTTGAGCTGCGTGTTCGCACCGGCGATCACGGTCTTGGGCGCGATGTTGCCGTTGCCGTTCGCGGGGAACGTCTCGACTTCGTTCGCGCCCGCGTCCACGACGAAGATCGTTCCGGCCACGGCGTTCGTCTGCGCCTGCATGGGCCAGACTGGGCCGGCACCGCCCAGGCTCGGGACAATCGAATTGCGAGCCGCCCCCGCATTTGGGGCCAGACTCGCGGAGCCGCACGCAGCCAGACTCAGGCAGGCGGAAAGCAGCATGATCTTGGCGAGAGTTTTCATGGTTGAGGTCCTTTCTCTACGAAAGGATACCTTTGACCACGCAGTAGGCATATACGTGGAAACACTACTTGTGGGGCATTGCGGCTCGGTGCTGGGCTGCGGCACGCTCTGCGACTCGCGGAATGCCAAGCCGCTCGCAGAGCGCTACAAACTCCACGGTTGGGCCGAGCCAGCGCATCGCATCGACGCGGGTGAAAAGCTTTCGCATCCGTTCGCTGCGTGGCAAGCCGACGTTTGTGGAGATGAGGGGACTCGAACCCCTGACGCCATGCGAAGTAGTCCCAAAACTTTCCGCTACTGTCTGCCAATGTCCGTAAAAAGCCGTGAAACAAGGCAAGACGCCGCTTTTCAACTCCGCCAATATCCACCTATACTCGCCGCTAAACGCCCAGTTGGCTACAGTCTGGCTACAGTCGTGGGCGTCCGCTCCGGCACGGAAGCCGCTAGGCTTTCGGACTCAGTAAGTCGGTCCATGGGCCACCGTCGCCGATCCTGGTCTGTTCGCGGCAAATGCGCTGTCCAGGATTAAGCGAGTCCGTGTCACAAGCGCCAGCCATGGAGGACGTCAGCCAGCTACAGGTAATAGCCCGCCGCTTCCGGGGTGACGAGCACATCGGCAACAGTGGAAAGACGATCGTGGACTTCTGGCGCTGGTCCTCGGACCTTTTTGAGAACGTGCAGCGCGGGATATTCGCGGAGTACGTCGTCGCCACAGCGTTGGGCATTGCGGATCAGATGCGCGTCGGGTGGACAGGCTATGACTTGTTGTATGGCAACGATAGGATTGAGGTCAAATCCAGCTCCTATCTGCAGAGTTGGAAGCAGAGGTCCCTTTCGCGCCCTATCTTCGGTATCGGTGAACGCGAACAATGGGACGAAGAAACTGGTCTCTTTAGTGACCCGCGCTATGTGGCGGACGCATTCGTTTTTTGCCTATTCGCGCACCTTGAGGCTCCGAGCGCGAACGTACTTGACATGCAACAGTGGCAATTCTTCGTTGTGCATACTGATACGTTGAAAGAGCGGTTTGCGTCTGCCAGATCAATTTCGGAACAGCGCCTGCGCGCATTGACTGCACCTGTAGCGTTTGAGGCGCTGCGAGCGCAGGTCGATGCAGTGCTCGCGAATCCGAGCGCGTTCCTCCTGCCGCAAGCGCCGACACAGACACCGAAATGTGATTATGGAGGCGCGCGCTATATCTACGCGGTCGCGCAGAGGGGCACGCGTGAAAATCCAGTAATCGTCGCAGCCAGCGACTACAGAGAAGCTTTCAGTTTGGCACGCGTTGACAAGACGATTGCTTCGCTCGGGCACGACATATCCGCTGTACGCCTAAGCGAAGTTGCTCTGGAGGCGATCCTTGCAAGCGGCGCGCGCGACCTTCGAAACGCGACGGTACAATAATAATATCCCGCATCGGATTGCGCCAGCCGTCAACCATTAACCCGTCAATAATGCGGTGGAATCCGAAGGTAGTGCTCGCCGACATTGCGACTATTTGTTGAATCCCCGAGCGCGAAGTCGAATAGTTCGACTCGAACGGCCGAAGCGTCCAAACGGAAACTGAACAGACGGTAAAGCTGTGTTACGGTACCGGCGGAATGTCATCTCGCAGATCGTTAGCAGCCTGCTGCACGTCGTCCAAGAACATCGCCATACGTTTAACCGTCACCGGAAACTTCGCGTCGTGGCGGAGTATGTCTCGCCGCAAGAAATTCTGAATCTTGTTCTTAACCGCAAGCAACCGCGCTGTAAACACCTTCGAAACCTCGGGCGCTACGAAGGAGTCGGCGTCGAGGCTGCCATGAACCGCTTTTAGAACGTCTTGCATCGCCCTTGTGAGATCGAATGCCTGTTGCCGAAGGCTCCGTGGTCGGGGAAGCGAATCGATTACCTCCCTCGCACGTGCGGCGACCTTGACATCTGACTCGTGCTGATTGCTCAGGTCCCTAATATGAATCTCGGCTTTACTGCCTGGGGTTGCGGGGGTTGGCGTGCAAATGGATTGCGTGCGTCCAGCATCAATGGCGTCGATTTCAGACGGCACGGCCGCCTCAGCCGCTCTCTCCTGAATGCTAAACTCACTCCTAGCTTTGGGTGCGAACTCCAGTATTTTATCTATCCTGTCGTCGTTCCAAGCCACGTAGCGATAGGCGAAGAACCCGATAGTGGCTCCAGCGACGAGATTGATAACGACCCAGACCCAAGGATATGGCACAGTGTTCGGATACGTTGTTTGCAGGATGCCGATTAGTGCCATTAGCCCTGGCCCCGCAACAAAGCCGAATCTCGACATACCAACGCGCACAGACCATGCGTTCGTCCCGTGATCTGGAATATCCCTAGCGGCGTCCTTAAAGTCTGGTACGCTTAGATGCCGAATTTAGCCTTATATTTTCGGTTTTTGGTAAAAAACCGTAATTATATATTGCGCAATTATGGCTTCATGTATAAAATCAAAATTAATCTATGAGTCATTTTGAGAACCGTATCTGGACGCCTGCACCAGACGCCATTGGGTTGCCGCGCAGCGCCCGGCAAGGCGGCGCTTATCACGTCTACATCCCTGATTTACTGACGGCACGAACCTTTTCCATAGGGGGAACCGAGGCGGCCGACGTTGCCGACGCTGAGCGAGCAATTATCGAACTCGACCGGACGGCGACGGCGCTGGTCGATACTGAAGCACTTGCCCGGCTGCTGCTACGCGCGGAGTCGGTCGCTTCCTCGCATATTGAGGGGTTGCAGATTGGCCCCCGCCGACTACTGAAGGCTGACGCTGCGCGTCGATACGGGGATGAGCCACGCGACATCACCGCTGCCGAAGTTCTCGCCAACATCGACGCAATGGCCTACTCCATTCACGCCGTAAGCAACGGAGAGTTGATCACGCCAGCGCTGATTAGCGAAACGCATCGACGTTTGCTCGCGCCAACTTCACTCGCTATACATGGCGGAGAAACGCGTACGCAGCAAAATTGGATCGGCGGTAGCTCGTACAATCCGTGTTCTGCCGCATTCATCCCGCCACCATGGGAAATGGTCGACGAACTGCTCACAGATCTCTGCGCTTTTTCTAACGGCGATTCACTTCCAGCTGTCGCGCAGGCAGCGATCGCACACGCTCAATTCGAAACCATCCATCCCTTCATCGATGGCAATGGCCGAGTCGGCCGCGCTCTGATTCACTTGATCTTCCGGCGCCGAAAGCTTACAACTGGCGTCTCCCCGCCAGTTTCGCTCATCCTGGCGACGCGCGCGCGCGACTATGTCGCAGGTTTGACCGCGACGCGGTACGAGGGAGCACCCGATTCGCCAAAAGCGCGCGAAGGACTTAACCTATGGTTGGGTGAGTTCGCGGCGGCATGTAAGCGTGCAACCGCCGACGCGGCTGTCTTTGAAGAACGCATTCGCGCAATCCAAGATGGCTGGCGTAGCCGCCTAGGTAGCGTGCGGAAACACTCCGTCGCGCTCCGAATCATCGAACTGTTGCCCGGCACACCGATCCTCACCATTGCCGAGGCGCAGAAAATGACTGGCGCTAGTGCCTCGAGCGTTAACGAAGCTATACAGCGGCTTCAAGTTGCAGAGATTATCGTGCCAACGGTGGTGGGGCGTAAGCGGAAACAAGTGTACCAGGCAACTGACGTCGTGGACGCGTTCGTTGCTCTCGAGAGACAGCTTGCGTCACCCGCTGCTGATACGCTAGTTGAAGAACCCGTGCGAGCGGTCCCGGCGCGAACATAGGCAAGGAGAACAAATGATTTGGACGGCATGGAACAACGGAAGTCATCTTCGTTCTGGTGGAGGCTACGGCTTCAAAATCGAAGCCGCCGACCGTGACCGCCATATCTCCCGCGCGTGGAAAACGGTCCTTGTAGATCTTCCTGGCCCAGAGCAAGCTACGGTAGAAGTGAATATCGATAAGAAGTCATTTTGGAGTTCTACGTGTCGTGAGATCGTAAGTCACGTAATTGGTAAGTGGTTAATCGCTAACGGTTATGCGCCTTGGCGCTGCTCCACACCCCCTAAGTTCAGCGTTGTCGAAACTGCAAGACGGCACTTTGCAGTGCAGAGTTTAACTGATTGAATTAACCGACTGACCCGGGACGCTCCCAGCATGGCGAACTCAGTGAACTGGAGTCGCATCGAGAACTTAATCGGAAAAACAAGATGGTCGGGATATGAAACCTAGACGTTTTGCAATTTGACTAGGGCGACCAGGTATGCGGAATCCGGATTGCCTCTAGCGGAGGATCGAACGGTACCGGTTTCAGATATCAATCCACTAAAGTGCTGCTCGATTTGCGAAGCGACGCTTACGTCGTCGATGACGATGCCCAGTTCAATATTCCGCTGGTAGGCTGCATGAGTTGGATTTGCTGAGGTAACAATTGCCTTGCGGAGGTCGGCAACAATCACCTTCGCATGTAACACTGAACGCTCACGTGGATTTTGGCTTAACCCACGGGGATCAAAGTACACCTGAGGCAACCGCTTCCCCGGCCACTCGTTTCGAACAAAGCGATGCGCGAAGCGATCTACAACAGGGTGAGATATTGGCCCTCAGATGGGAGGACGTGAACTTTGATAGCGGCTGCTTAGACGTTCGGCACTCAACGCGATGCCGTGGATAAATTGCAAAAATGCTCGCGAATTGAGGCCATTGGCTAAAGTTAGGCTCCAAATAGAACTCGATCAGCGAAATCGAACGTAAAAAAACAACCCGCGGTCCTTATAGGACGCGGGTTCCAATGGTGGAGATGAGGGGACTCGAACCCCTGACCCCTTACATGCGAAGCAAGTGCTCTACCAGCTGAGCTACATCCCCACGGGTCCAGTCGAAGATTATAGCATGACCCGCTTGGCCCTGCAAATTCGAGGACCGAGCGGACATCTCTAGCGCCACTTCTCTAGTGTACTGCAAGGCCGAAAGATATAACTATTTGTGCCGGCGATCTCGCAATCGTCGTTGCCGCCCAAGAGTTGCCGCTTGCGCCATTCATCCGTGATGGTTTCTATTGTCGAAAGACACCGAACGGAAACGCGGCGCGGACTTCGCTCCGTCATCAGCGTTGTGGGTGCGCTGTTGCGATTTCCCTTCAGCGGGAACGTGGGGACCGAAGTCGCACCATCGCTACGAGGTTGATGAGCTTGGAGCGGCGTCGACCTTCCGGAGTTGAAGGGTGTGACCGAAACCAGCGCGCTTTGGCCGCCAAGATGGCCTTCCCGGTCCGTGGCCCAGTTCGCGAAGGGCGCACCTGGGGTCGCTATGCAACAAAGTCCTCGCGAGGTGGTATGCTCTGCAGCAGCTCCGCTTCGAATTGATGGGAGTTTCCTGTGGTTGGACAGACTATCGGCGCACGGTTGATCAAAAGACAAGCCCGGCTAGCGACAAAGCTCGCGCGCGTCCGTGCGAAGCTCGCGAACCTGGACGGGGCGACGGCCTATCGCGTGCGCGAGTATCATAACGGCCTCGTCGGCATGCTTCGCAGGATCGCGTCCGTCGTTCTTTGGGCGGCCTTCTGGTGGCTCGGCTGCAAGGCGATCACCGGCATACTCGACGATGTTTTCGGAGCCGAGGAACAGCTCGTGCCGGTCACGCGTCAGACCCCAGCGGCCGGCGGACACACATTTTGGACCTTCGGCCGGCGCATGCGAAGCGGCGAAAGCCAGATCGTTCAGCGGTAACGATACAAACATAATCTTAACACGCACGATGTACTCTTCCGCTTGAGGGAGAGAAACCATCATGCGTTTTAAATTTCTTGCCGCAGCATTCATCGCACTTGCTTTCGCCTGCCGCGCTCTTGCCGACACGTCTCAGCTGCCTGCAGGGCCGATGGGTCAGCGCGTTAGCTCATACGTCGTCGCGTTCAATGCCGGCCAAGCACAGATGCTGGCATGGGTCAAAGCCAACATGACCGCGCAAGCAATAGCGGCGCGCACGAACGCCGATCAGATCGCGCTCTACCAAAGGATGCGCGGTGATCTGAAGTCGCTGAAGTTCCTCCGTGTTCTCTCAGGTGGTCCCGCGGAATTGACCATCGAAGTTCGGGGAGGCAGCGGCGATCCCGTCACAATGGATTTTCGCTTCGACGGCTCGCCCCTCGAGCGCGTGACGGGTCTTGGCGTGAGGATAGGCGCCGGCGCCGTTCCGCCTCTTCCATCCGTCAACCACACGTTAGACGACGTCAAGCTCAGCGTCGCGCTTCGCGCCTTTCTCAAGACGAGAACTGGCGAAGGAAAATTTTCCGGTTCTGTCCTTGTCGCACATCACGGATCAACTGTTTTTGGCAACGCGTACGGGTCGGCGAACAAACCATTCGGCATCCCGAACTCCCTGACGACGCGATTCAATCTCGGTTCGATCGACAAACTCATGACGCGTATCGCGATCGAGCAGCTCGTCGAGGCCGGCCGGCTTCACTACGACGACAAGCTCGCTTCTCTTCTGCCGTCGTATCCCAATCACGACGCCGCGCGGCGCGTCGATCTGCAGCAGCTCGTCGACATGACGTCAGGGATCGGAGATTTTTTCGGCGCCGAGTTCGACAGCTCGCCAAAGGATCGGTTTCGCTCGCTGCAGGACTACCTGCCGCTGTTCGGCACAAGGCCACTCGCCTTTGCCCCCGGATCGGCGCACCTCTACTCGAACGGCGGCTACGTCGTGCTCGGGCTGATCATCGAACGCGTCACGGGTACTTCGTATTACGACTACGTCGAACGTCATATCTTCGCGCCTGCCGGCATGACCGACTCGGGCTGGTATGACGTCGACGATCCAGTCACGCGCGTCGCGACGGGGTACACGCAGACACCGGGTGGTCTCCGGTCCAACATCTACGAATTGCCCGCTCGCGGATCGTCGGCCGGCGGCGGGTATTCGACGTCGCTCGACCTCTTGAAGTTCGCTCGCGCGCTCGAGGGCGGCCGACTTTTGAACACCCTCGGAACCGCGCTCGTGCTCGGCCCGGGAATTGGGATCGCCGGCGGCACCGCCGGTTGCAATGCGGCGCTGGAAATCGATCCGCAAAGCGGGTATATCATCGTCGTCCTCTCAAATTACGATCCACCGTCCGCCGAGGCCGTCGATGCGCAGATCCGCGCGTGGCTTGGGCTATGAGAGCACATTCGTGAACGTCAGGTGAGGTCGCGTGTTCGGCCGCATGTCCTCGTCGTCGAGGACGATCCCAAGACGGCCCGCATCATCAAGCTCTATCTTGAAGCCGAACGATTTCAGGTATCGCTTGCGAACGAAGGTCCCGCTGCGCTCGCCTTTGCGCTCGAGCATCATCCGGATATCATGCTCCTCGATCTCATGCTTCCCAAGCTCGACGGCCTTGCGCTGTGCGCGAAGCTGCGTCAGGAGAGCGAGATCCCGATCATCATGGTCACCGCGCGCTCGACCGAGGATGACCGCATCACCGGATTGACGGCTGGGGCCGACGACTATCTGATCAAGCCTTTCAGTCCGCGCGAGCTCGTCGCCCGAGTCCACGCCGTACTGCGCCGCGCAGCGGACAGCGAACCGAGGCGCCGCCGACTCTTCACGTTCGACGGCCTCGAACTCGATGGGACTTCACACTTGCTCCGGGTTGACGGCAAAGACATCCGGTTGACGCCGACCGAGTTTTCTTTGCTCGAGTCGCTCTGTCGGAGCGCGGGCACCGCTATCTCAAGAGATCGTCTCATCGAATCGGCGTTCGGCGTGGATTTCGACGGGTCGCCGCGGACGATCGACGTCCATATCGCCAGCCTCCGGAAAAAACTCGGCGATGATGGCGGGCGTCGCTTCATCGAGACCGTCTCCGGTATCGGCTATCGGTTCACGGGCCGCCGCACATGACGGGTTTGCGCCTGCGGCTCTTCCTCGTGATCGCCCTTGTCAGCGTCGTCACGCTCGGCGCAGTCGGCGCGTTCTCGTCGCGTGCGACGACGGAGCTGCTCCAAAACATGGATGTTGCCGAACCTTCCATGGCCGGCGAAGCGATTCGCGGTCAGTTGCAGACGTACTATGCTTCGCACGGTGTCGCCGATTTCAGCGGCGAGCTGCGGTCATTGGGAAACGAACACCACGTCGGTCTTGTGGCGATCTCCAAGTCCGGAGCGTTGCTTGGTGCATCGTCATCGGCGCTTGCGCACGCTCGCATCACGCGTCAGGGAGACGAGCTGCAGATCGCATCGAACAGCGACGCGGGAGGGGCCGCTGAGACGCGACTCATCATTCGCGGCGCCATCGGTGACATCCGCGACAAGTCGGGTGCGATCGTCGCTACGATATTTGCGCTGCCGCAATCCGATCGTGGCGCCGCATCGCAGCTGCCGGCTCTGGCTGCCGCCCGGGCGCGGGAATCGATTTGGACAGCGACAGCGGTGGGCGTTTTCGCGGCGTTGTGCGCCGCCCTCGTGCTCTCGGCGCAGATACTTCGTCCTATCCGGGCGCTTCAGGCTGCGGCCGGCCGCATGGAATCCGGCGACTTCGGCGCACGCGTGCATCTGCGCGGTCACGATGAGATCGCAGCGCTCGGCCAATCGTTCGATTCGATGGCCGGGAACCTCGCGCGCTTGGAACAGCTCCGAAAGAATCTCGTGTCGGACATCGCACACGAGCTCCGATCTCCGCTCACGAACATCCGGGCACATATCGAAGCGTTGCAGGATGGTCGCATCGCGCCGGATGCCGCTTCCTTCGAATCCATCGCCGAGGAGAGCCGATTGCTCGAACGACTCGTCTCGGATCTGCAGGATCTAAGCCTGGCTGACGCCGGCGCGCTGCGTCTCGACCTGGCCGCGCTGCACGTAGGCCCTGTTGTGACCGCGGCGGTCGACGCGTTCCGAGCAACGCTCGATCGAAAGGCATTGACTGTTGATCGCAACGTACCCGACGATGCCGTGGTCGTCGCCGATCCGTACCGCCTCAGGCAGATCGTGCAGAACCTGCTCGCAAACGCCGTGAACTACGCATCCGACGGCGGCCGGGTGGAAATCAACGCGAATCGCGTCAGCGGGTCGATCGAGACGGTCGTCTTCAATTCCGGTTCGCATGTCGACGATGAAGAGCTCGTCGCGATCTTCGACCGTTTTCATAGGATCGATCGATCGCGCGCGCGCTCAACGGGCGGCGCCGGCCTCGGTCTCGCTATCGTGAAGCAACTCGTGGAAGCGCATGGCGGAAGAGTCTGGGCGTGCAACGCGGCAGCCGGGTTCGAAGTTCATTTCACGCTTCCGGCGGCGGACCATAAAGGTCCGCCCAACAGCGTCGGCGGACCATAAAGGTCCGCCCAACAACGTCGGCGGACCATAAAGGTCCGCCCAACAGCGTCGGCGGACCATAAAGGTCCGCCCAACAACGTCGGCGGACCATAAAGGTCCGCCCAACAGGACCTAGCCGAAGCTTTTCGCTTCCTCGCGATAGTACGCTCGCAGCGCGATCGCCGCGAAAACCGCGGTGAAACCAGCAAGCCAGATTGTCGTGGTCGCGATCGGTTCGACCGGCGCACCCATGGCGCCCCACGCGAGCTGGCCGAAATGATATGCGGGCAAGTACGGCGCGATCGAGCGCACGAATGCCGGCAAGTCGTCCACCGGTACGAAGAGCCCCGACGCAAATGACATGGGCAGGCTGATCAGCTGCAGGATAGCGGCGGCAGAGTTAGGGCCCGCAAGATAACCGATGGCAAAGCCCAGCGTGATGAACGGAAACACGCCGAGCAGCAACCGCGCACTGAGCCCGATCCATAAGAGCGGTTGCAGTTGAATGCCGCCGGTGACGGCAGCAAAAACAAACAGCGCGCCGATGGTTATCGCAGAGAAGACGAGCGTTGCTATGGTCTTGCCGACGAGATACGCAAACGGGCTTAGCGGCGTGGCTCGCATGAGCAGCGTGGTCTTGCTGCCGCGGTCATTTGCGACCGTGATGCCAAAAGAGAAGAGGGCGACGGTGATCACGGCATACGCGCCGAACGACGCGACTTCGTAGCTCCCGACAGCGATGCCGTCGATGTGCTCGTGTGCATACGGCAACCCGAACAGCGCGTAGAACATGATCGGGAACGCGATGACCGGGATGCTGAATGCCGGCACGCGGATGAGTCGGAAGAACTCCGATCGCGTCTGCGCGACGATCATGGGCCAGAGCGGGGCTACACGAACCGCGCGTGCCTCAGCCATGCCGCACTTCGGTCAGTCCCACGACAGCGTCCTCGAGCGAAGCGCCCACAACCTCAAGATTTGGAAGATCAAAACCGCGCGCGAACAGCCCGCGCAGCAGCGCTTGCGGATCGGCCGTGAATATCGACACCCGTCCGTCTTCTTGAACGATGCGCCGAACGGGCAGACCGGCGAACTCTGCCTCACCGATCTGCCGCGAAGCATCGAACGTCACGCGCTTGCTTTCGACGCTTGCCTTGAGCACGCGCGGCGGCGCGTCGGCGATGACGCGGCCTTTGTCGATCACGATGATGCGATCGGCGACGGCATCGGCTTCTTCGATGTAGTGCGTGGTCAACAGCAGCGTTCGCCCGGCAGCCGCGAAATCGCGAAGCCGCCGCCAGAAGTTGCGCCGCGCTTCCACGTCCATGCCCACCGTCGGCTCGTCGAGGAAGAGCGCTTGCGGGTCGCCGCAGATCGCAAGCGCGAAATACATACGTTGTCGCTGTCCTCCGGAGAGCGTATGGATGAGCGAGGCGGATTTGTCTTGGAGACCCGCCATTTCGAGCGTCGTGTCGAGCGCGAGCGGCGCGGCGTAGTAGGATCGGAACTGGTCGACGATCTCGCTCAGCCGCAAGAATTCCGGCACGCCTGACTCCTGCAGCATGACGCCGCATCGCGAGCGCGCGCGCCGGTCGCGCGGATCGAGACCGAACAAGGTCACGCTGCCCGCGGTCGGCTTGCGCACGCCGAGCATGAGCGAGATGAACGTGGTCTTGCCGGCGCCGTTCGGGCCGAGCAGTGCGACGATCTCGCCCTGCCCGATCGTGAGATCGGTAGGAAGGAGCGCCTCGACGTGGCCGAAGTTCTTGGCGGCGCGACGAGCCTCGACGACGGCCGTCATGTGCTGCGTTACGGCGTTCCCACGTCGATCGTCGTCACGCCCATGATAAAGCGGCCTTGCGTTGCGTCTTCAGGCACGATCAGTTCGCTGATCCCGTTGCCGGGCAGCGGCCGCCCGTCTTCTTCGTACGCGAGCACGATACGTTTGGCGTTGTAGTCTTTGTTGAATTCGGCAAAGGCGATGATCGCTGAGGCGCCCGACGTGCCCGTGACCAGGGCGAACGCGTGGGTCGCCATGTCGACGCCGGTTGACGTCGTGGGGTTCGCGCGATCGAGGACGTCGCTCAGCAGCGGCCCAGTGAAGATGTGGATGCGGCGGCGGCCGTCGGGATCGAGGACGCGCATCGTCAACGTCGTGTTCGCCATCGCTTGCAGGTCTTTGAGCGTGAGGACCACGGGATTCGCCACCGCCCCAGTGACCTGTATGACGGAGCCGGGCGGGGCTGTGATCGGAGGCGGCGTCGGCGCGCCCGGGGGAGGCGCGGTCATGAGCGGCGCTGGTGTCTGCGGCAACGCCGGAAGCGTCGTGGCGGATATCGCCGGCACCGGGGTTGTGCGTGCGCTGACGGCAGCGCGAGCCGCTGATTCGGGCGCGACCCATGTCGCAGCGACGATACCGCACGCGGAGGTCAGAAGCGCGATCCAGACGAGGCGAGAGCGCATGTTCATGGGTCTCCTAATTCTCGTAGTAGGGCAAGCAACGCTTGCCCGGCGGACCATAAAGGTCCGCCCTACAACCGGCGGACCATAAAGGTCCGCCCTACAACCGGCGGACCATAAAGGTCCGCCCGACGACCGTGCGTTGTACTACGGGGCACCGAACCCGCGCGCCTTCAGCCAGCGCGAGATGACAAAACGCGAACGCTCGGCGCAATCGGTATGATTTGCATCTACGATTTCAAACGTTTTCGGCTCTGCCGCTGCGTCGAATAGCTCGCGCACCGCTGTCGGGCCGACGAGCCCGTCACGGCTGCCCGCGATCACGAGCAGCGGTCGAGGCGCGATCTCGGCTATCCGCGCCGTGCTTGCATCCATCTCGCTTGCAATCGCCGACGGCGACGCGCCGTCGACATACGCGGCGCGGTTCTGCAGACCAGAAAGCATGGTGTCGTTGGTCAAGACGTTGCCGCGATGCAGCGACGTTGCCATGACGATCGCACCTTCGACCGCTTCGGAGCGAACCGTCGCGCCGATCGTCGCCGCGGCGCCCATCGAGTGACCGCCGAGCACGATTCGGGTGACGCCGGGCAACGATCGAGAGAATGCGACCGCGTCGAGCGCGTTTTCGATGAGATCGGCGCCGGTGCGCAGCGGGCCCGAGCTTGCGCCAAGCTTGTGGCCCAAGAAATCGAATGCGAACGCGCAGTATCCATCCGCTGCGAGGTGAAACGCCAGTGGATCGACGTTATGTTTGGACGACGAATACCCGTGACACAGAACGATGCACGTCGCTTTGCTCCCCGTGTGATAGAAGAGACCGCGAACGACGCCGCCCGCGCTGTCAAACGAGAGCAGTTCGATGCGGATGTGAGAAAGGTCGCGGATCCTCACCATGCGGTCATCACATCACCGTGTGCAGCGTGAGCAACGTCGTGCGGTGGAAAAATCCGCGATGGAAGGTCACGGCGATCGACGTGCCGAGCGCACCGGCGAATGCTGCCCGCGCGTCGTCCAGAGTTTGAATCGCATGCCCGTCGAGCGCGAGCAATCTATCCCCGCCGCGCAGGCGCGCGGCGTCAGCCGGCGATCCGGGAAGCACGGCACGCACCTCGACCGCACCGTCACGTTCGACAAGCCATGCGCCGCTGCGATCAAAGGGTATTGCGCCCATCGCGCCCGAGCTTGGCGGGGCAAGCACGAGCTTTGCGCCGGGTACGTCGATCGTCACCTCAAATCGCTCGAGCAGCCATGCCCCGAGAACGCCGTCCGCGGTGGCCGGTAACGCGCTTGAGTCCATCGGACCGGCGCTGATCGTGATCGGCCGCGTCACGCTGAGCTGTCCGAGCGTCACAGACGGAACGCGACCCATCTGCCCTGCGGCTTCGCCGGTCGGACCAGCGAGCCACGGCGGTTCAACCCAACGGCCGTAAGTTTCGAGCTGATGTGCGCGCGCAAATCCGTTGCTTACTACGAGCTCGGTCGTTGCCAGCGTGTCGAGCGCAAAGGTGCCGTCCGCCGATCCGAGCACGCGCGCGGTCACCGCCGGAACACCGCCTGCGAGGCGCAGCGGCAATTGGGCGGCGCCGGATGGCAGCGCAGCATTTTCAGCGCTAGCCGAGTTTCGATATAGGGTGAGGCGATGATTCAGATAATCGATCGTGAGGGGAAAGCGCGAGAGCAAATCCCAGCCGATCGTGCCTTCCGCCCCCGCGCCAAGATACGTCAACGCGAACGGCTTGATGCGTTCGGGGGCGACCACCAAATTGGTCAGGCGGACGTCTCCGATCTGCAACGTTCCAAGGATGAGCCGCTCTTGGGGAGTTTCCGACATCGAGTAATCGATGGCGGTGTTGACGCGCGTGTCCAACAAGAACGTGCGCCGTCTCCCGTCGACGACGACAGGCATGAAGACGACGCCGTCGTGGACATCGATCGGAATCGTTGATGTATCCGCCGCGGCCAGCCAGAGCGCGGCGGGCACCGTTGGCGAGGGTCCGGGCGAAGGAACGATCACGGGCGGCGCTGTGACGTTGATGCCTGTGGCGTCGCGCGGTCTTGCCGGCGGCAGCGGAATCGGGCGCGGCGGCGGCGTCGGCAGCGACGAAGCCAACGGTGAGGGCGGCGGCGTCGGCAGCGACGAAGCCAACGGTGAGGGCGGCGGCGTCGGCAGCGACGACGCTGAGGGTAAGGGCGACGGCGTAGGCGAGACCGTGGCCGACGGCGACGGCGTTGTCGCCGGCGAGTTGGTCGGTCCGGGTTCGGTAGTCGCGCTCGGCGACGCGGCGGGTGAGGCGACTGTCGTCGGCGCCGGCGTCGGATCCGACGCCGACGATCTGCCTATAGTAAAGGTGCACGCCGCGATGAAGACGGCTGCGGCGAAGGCGAAGCGGCGAGCGACCACGGCACGGGCGTTCGCGTCGGCGCGTGGCGCCGACCTCTGTTGAAGGGGCCGACGCAAGCGGGCCCGAGCAAACGTAACGCGGGCCGACTGGCGTCGGCCCCTTCATCCAGTAGCCCGAGCAAACATAACGCGGGCCGACTGGCGTCGGCCCCTTCAACCAGTAACGTGGGCCGACTGGCGTCGACCCCTTCAACCAGCCGTTACATCATCGGAATGGGCGGTGCGGCGAAATCGTGACCCGACCGAAACCACTCGAGACGTTGATCTCGGGGCCGCCGCCGTTCAGCGCCATCGAGAGCGCGTGGCGGTTGAGGAAATGGATATCGCTGTCAGGACGGCCGAACGTGTTGAATACATCGCCGGTCTCGCTCTGCGCGTCCACGTTCGCCGCCGCATCGGGCGCAAGTCCCACTCGAATATCGCCGCGACGCGAATTGAAGCGGTAGCCGCCGCGGCCAAGCGAGGAGAACTGCCAATCGACGTTGCCGGTCTGCGTGAAGACGTCGGCTCGAGCCACCGCCATCTCGCGCGCTGTGACCACGCCGTGGAGAGTCTCGACGCCGATCGCCCCACCGACGCCGTTGAGCGTGATCGGACCCATGCCGGAACGGACCAAGCCCCGACCCGCGACGTTCTGCAGATTGATCGCGCCGCGTCCGGTGACGATGACGTATCCGCCGCGCGTGTCGCTGACGCTCACGTCACCACGTCCGCCGCCGACAAAGAGCGCCGCGACCTGCGGCGGCACGTAGACGGTTACTTCGGTCGTACCCGGGTTGACGATATTGAGCCCGTCGCTCCCGTCTTGCAGCCCCGGTATCGTAAAGCTTCGCTGGCCGAGTCCCGGTCGTCCGGTGACGACCGTCGCGTTGCTGGAGTTCGCATTGCCGTTTGGGCTCGCGCCTGCCGCTGGACGCGGATTCAGTCCGGGCAGGACGATGTGACCGTCGGCATCGGCCGAAACTGCGAAGTGCGTCACGATGACGCTGTCGTCGCCGACGATGCGCACTTCGCCCGGGTTACCGACGAGCACCGTCACGTTTGCCTCGGGCGACTTGATCGTGATTACACCGGCGCCGCTGAGCGGCGTGCTTTGATTGGCCCAGGCGGCGGCGCCCGTTGAAAGCGTGACGACGGCGGCGAACGTGGCGGCGAGCGGCGCGAGGCCGCGGTTGCTAAGTGGCATGTCCGTAGGTGCGGGGGGCGCTTGCGGCTACTTCCCCAACCTTCACACTACGCCTCGCGCGTCCCCTGCGCATGAACCCGCTGTGAACTGAAGATGAGGGCCTGGTGAGAACGCTTGCGGCGGCCGGGACCACTATGGGCGGCGGTCCGCTCTGCCAGTTTGCTGAGGGGCAACGCGGGTAACCGAGTTTTGTGACGGTTCTTCTCATCAGCCTCGCGCTCGCATGGTACAACGTCGGCACGATCTGGGCGCATGAGGTCGATATCTTCCGCTCGTGGCAGCACATCGGCGCCGATTTCCACCGCGTTCAGCAGACGCACTGGAAGAAGTTACCCTACTGGGTATTCGCGCCTGTGGCGCTTGCGCTAGCCGGATCAATCGCACTCTTTTGGTATCATCCAGCGGAATTGCCGTCGTGGGCGATGTGGGGCTTCTTCGGTTGCCAAGCGCTCTCACTGGTCTTGACTGCTCTGACGTGGGGACGATGGCAGGCCGCGCTAAGCGCCGATCCACTCGGAGCTCGCAGCCCGTACTTGCACCGCATACTTCAAACGCACTGGCTGCGAACAACTCTCATCACAGCGGCAGCGCTGCTGCTGCTCGCCGGGACGTCAGCAGCCGTGCGGACGGGCTGATCACGCGCCATTCTGCAGCACCGGCAGTTCGATGACGAAAGCAGCGCCGCCCGTTTGCGGGTTTTCAGCGCGAATCTCACCGCCATGCACGCGCACGATGTTGCGTACGACCGCCAAGCCCAATCCGGTGCCTTCTACCTTGCGGGAGCGCGCTGGATCCGCGCGATAAAATCGTTCGAAGACGTGCGGCAACGCTTCTTCGGGGATGCCGGGACCGGTGTCGCTCACGGTTATGCGGGCCATGGGGCCGACGCGTTCGAGCGTGAGCGTGACGCGACCGGACTGCGTGAACTTGATCGCGTTCTCCGTGAGATTTGTGATGAGCTGACGCAAGAGACCGGGCTCGCCTCTGACCGTGGCGTCGGCATCGCTGCGCACCTCGAGCGCCAGTCCCTTCCGTTCGGCGGATGGCCGCAGCGCCGCGCTTGCGTCGTGCAGCACAGCTGAGAGCGAAACCGGCTCGAGCGAAAGCGCTTCCGCGTCATCGGTCTTGGCGAGCGTCAGCATGGCATTGATCACGCGCGCCATGCTCGCGCTCTCGGAACGGATAGTCTCCATGGCTTCGGCGCGCAGCGCGGGATCGCGATCGGCCCACCGTTGCAGCATTTGCGCGTTGCCGTTGATGACGGTGAGCGGTGTTTTCAGTTCGTGTGAGGCGTCGGCGATGAAGCGGCGTTCACGCGCGAATGCGGCCTCCAATCGCCCGAGCATTTCGTCGAAGGTGGAGGCGAGAACGCCGAGCTCATCGCGTCGTTCTTGCCAGTTGAGACGTTTGGCGAGATCCTCGCCGCCGATTTCGCGCGCGGCGGTCGCGATCTCGTTGATCGGCGCGACGGCGGTACGGGCAAGCCACGTGCCCGTCACGATCACCGCGATCGCGGCGATCAGCATACTGATGAGCAAGAACACGCCAAACGCGGCGATCGTTTGTTGGACGAGCGTCAGCGACTCGGCGACGTAGACGACGACCTCCGGACCTTGCGGGCCGTTGATCGTGATCCAATGCGCGAGCACGGGCCCCACGTCGGTCCTCGCCGTTCCCCATCCATCACCGAACCCGCCGGGGGCGCGCCAGGGGATGTAGCCCGATGTCGGCAGGTCAAATCCGCTGAGATTGCCGCTGCGCCCGATCGGGAACAGCTGTTTGCCGGGCGTGAACACTTCGACGAACAGGCCGGCGCCGGCGAACGTGTTCAAAGTGGACTCGTCCGAAAGGAGCGTGCGCACGCTGACCACGCCGAACGGCTCGTTGCGCTCACCGCGCGTCACCGCTTCGATCTGCTGCGTGACGCCGTTGATGCGGTCTGCGGTGCTGCTCATCATGTAGCGGTTCGCGCCCGCGTCCACCACGACCGAAAACGCCACCAACAGCACGAGCAGCAGTCCCCCGTACCACGCCATCATGCGCCATCGGAGGCTGGAGAAGAAGGGCGGTCGCTTTATCTCAGGTACGGAGCGCGTAGCCCACACCTCTGACCGTGTGGATCAGCTTGTCCTCAGTGGCTTCGTCGACCTTATTGCGCAAGTACCGGATGTAAACGTCGATGAGATTGGACTCACCGAGAAAATCGGATCCCCACACGCTGTTGAAGATCTCGTCGCGCGTGTGCACTTTGTTGGGGTACATGAGCAAGAACTCGAGGAGCGAGAATTCTTTGGCCGTGAGCGTGATGGAATTGCCGGCGCGCGTCACCTCGTGCGTATCGCGGTTAAGCACGAGATCTTTGGCGCTCAACGTGCGTGCGCCGGGCTCATGCGAGCGCAGCTGCACGCGGATGCGTGCTAGCAGTTCTTCTATTGAGAATGGCTTCGTCAGATAATCGTTCGCGCCGGTGTCGAGCCCCGCGATGCGGTCGGGCACCGCGTCTTTGGCGGTGAGCATGATGATGGGGACGGACGAATGCCTGCGGACGCGGCGGCAGACTTCCAGGCCGTCGATGCGCGGCAGAAGCAGATCGAGCACGATGAGATCGGGGCCCTTCAACGCGCGTTCGATCGCGCTCGCGCCATCATGACAAATCTCGACGCGGAAACCTTCGTGCTCCAGTTCCAGCTGAAGGACGCGCGCGATCTTCTCGTCGTCCTCGACGATGAGGATCCATTGCTTTTCCGACGGCCCAGAAGCTGCGAGTTGTTCCATGCACCATTTTCGGCGGTCGCGATGCCGCGCACGCGCCTCTCCTCTACCATACGTTAACGGCTGCATGGCCCATCCGCATTAACGGGACGTGAAAGCAACCGGGGGAGCGACCGGTCCCGCATGCGAACCGAGCGGCGCGTGAAGAATCGGACGATGTGGCCGGCCTTGTTGACCGCCGCAGCGATGGTGCTTGCGGGGATCAACATCGCCGGGCTTCGCCTGATATAAGTCGGTGCGGTTGTTCGCCGGTATTCCATTGGATGAGGCCGCCCGAGCGTTCGTCGCGGATGCCGCCGATCGGCTTGCTCGCACCGGCGTCTCTTTGAAGTGGGTTCGCCGCGAGAACTGGCACGTGACGGTTGCGTTCTTGGGCGAATTCGCCGAACCTCGTGTTGCCGAAGTGCGCCGCGGCGTTGACCGCCTCCTGGCCGAGCTGGTGTCCCGACGCCGGGTCCGGCTCTGCGCCCGAGTTGTCGTACCACGCTCCCGCGAACGCACCGCCGCTCATGTAGGGC
>Ga0209168_10000185_pt1 | contig 70462 bp, 61 predicted proteins | sample Coa_R1_FD_187156 | JGI IMG/M metagenome (GOLD analysis project Ga0209168, IMG submission 187156) | Surface soil microbial communities from Centralia Pennsylvania, which are recovering from an underground coalmine fire - Coalmine... | ecosystem: Environmental > Terrestrial > Soil > Unclassified ...
AGCCGGAGTGGCATCGTTGACGCTGAATCCGGCGAGTGTATTGGGAGGATCGGCGAACTCGACGGCGACGGTGACGTTGAATGCGGCGGCGGCGGGGACGGCGGCGCAACGAACGGTAACGTTATCGAGCAGCGACACGGCATCGGCAACGGTTCCGGGCAGCGTGGTAGTTGCGGTCGGGGCGACGACGGCGAACTTCACGGTCACGTCCCACGTGGTGGCTGCGGGAGCCAATCCGGTGATCACCGCAACGTTGAACGGATCGACGACAGCGACGCTCAGCGTGGACCCATTGCTGGTTACCGCGCTCGTCCTGAATCCGACGAGCGTGGTTGGCGGATCGGCGAATTCGACTGCCACCATCACCGTCAACGGTCCGGCGGCCGGCACAGCGGCGCAAAGGACAGTAACGCTCTCCAGCAGCAACACAGCGGCGGCGACGGTTCCGGCCACGGTCGTGGTGGCGGCCGGCGCGACCTCAGCCACGTTTACAGTGACCAGTCACGCTGTCGCAGCGCCAACGACATCCACCATCTCCGCCGCCATCCACGGAGGGGCGCAAACCGCGACGCTGACAATCACCCCGTGATTTTCGTGGGAAAGAATCGGAATCGCATTCCGCGAAGTCGATGATAAAATCGCAAATCAGACGGTGCGCCCGTAGCTCAGCTGGATAGAGCATCTGCCTTCGAAATCGAGGCGTGCTCACTCTAAGTCGTTGCTTCGGTTGCGCTTATGAGTTCCGGCCATCCTTGTGCTGCTCCAACGTTGATCCACAGACCGTTCCGTCACTTGGCCTGAGACGCTGGTATCGTTAGGCGGAGAGACGCGATACAACGTCGCATGTTTCAGGGGACTGTTCGGAACACGTATTCGCCGCGATGCTTGCCGCCGTTGCAATCCTGCCACATGATTCCCTCCAACGCTTTCAGGTATTCAGGATTTTGAGGATCGTCTTTGGCAACAAAAAATACAGCGAAGCGCAGGCCGCAAGTCGGACACTGACTGCCAACCGTTCCGGCGAATAACGCGTTATAGTCAGCCGCGAAAAGCTCTTCCAGTTTTTCGACTGAAATTGCCTCGTGGAAACCCTTCGCACGTATCGTCATTACCCCTCCTCTCGGGACGCTGGGTCAGCCCCATACTCCAGCGGACTCCGCCTGAAAGTAGGCGACGGAAGTTGGGTATCTTCGGGATCGGCGGGTAGAAATCAATTCTGCTCGTCTAACTATACGCGCATTGCCTTCCGAGTTGGGATCGCCGAACAGACTAACAAATATCTGCGTTTGTTTGCCGTGGTCCAGCAAACGTAAGATGTGTTCGTCAGAGTCGCCGAATGAGAGGCCAAAGATAAATAGACTTCCTCGAATTTCTGCAAAACTTCGGTAGGCCCTGTTTAGGAAGCCGCTGTGTTGAATTCGATCTAACTTTGAATCGGCACTGCCTTCTGCGACGAAAAGTGGGAACCGATTTGAATTAAGAGCGCCCCGAATTTGGTCGATAAGCGCAATTCCCGTATTGGACCATGTAAATTTCTGCAGTTCAGAACCAGCGTCAAAGATGTGCAATGCTCCATGCAGATAAAAAATGCATTGTTGCCCCGTTTTTTGTACGTCCCATGTGACGTATTCAGCCGGGCCATCGTCCGGCTCCCGGAACCCGTCATCGCATCCGATCAGCGGCGGGATTTCATCGTGCATCAGTGCCCAGTACAGAAGCAGATCGTAGTTCACGGAATAGATATTCTTGAAATTGTTAAGAAAGCTTCGGCATGCCGCATACTGTTCGTCACGAATATCTGTCGGCCTGTCAGGGTGATTCGCGGCGATAGTTCTCGCTAACAGATCGCGCAACGCGTTCGCGTCCGACTCCAATCGACCAATTAGACTTACGTCCGCTCCAAAATAGATTCGACCAAGCTGAGCGGCCTGCCTGAGCGCCTTGATGACAATTTCGAAGTCTCTGGTTTGCAAAGCTTGAAACGCCTCACCGGCAGCGGGAGACATCCCTCCAAAATTGGCTCGGTCAAAGAGAGCATCGTAGGAGAAAATGTCGTCTCGGTAGGCTCGGCTAAAACCATTTCCGAGCAATAAGTGGCGAGGGTCACCACTCCGGTCGAGGGCCTCTGCAAATGTAATCACATCGGGCATAAATCACTTACTGAATTCTACTCCATGGAATTCATTGACATAAAGTTTTGATCGTAGTAAACGGTAGCACTTTCTGATGAAAAGAACACTTATCACCGTCTCTGTTGCTATCGTAGCTTTCTTTGGCGGTGCAACGTTCATACATCTCCTCAATAGACCCCCAAGTTCTGGGTGGATCGCGGTAGTTTCCGATGGCGGCGGTTTTTCCATGGAAACCGCTGCTTTGAATGGTGATATTCCTTGGCCGGGGACGACAAAACCCAGTGGCCGGGTCAAATTTCTGAATCGGGACAATGGCCAGCAATTGGGCTACGTGATCAAGCTTCCGATCAAGCCCAATCCAACAGCGGCTCTCCCGGAGAAGTACCGCCGCACCACCAAAGGCAGTAACGGTTTCGAGTTCAGCCCTCCGGACGAGGTCCTATACGAAGGGCATTTTGAGTTCACGCTGAAAGACACCGATGGTTTTGTGTTGATGAAAATGGATGGTCCGACCGAGCATCTGTCAGCGGGATCAGATAACGCAGTTCAAGGCTCGACCGAGCAGACGGTACCGACTTCTGTGGTAAACCGCACGAAGAGAGTTGATGTCAGCTTCGTGTCAGTTTCTTGTAATCCCTGTCAAATGAATTGATGTGACATCACAGAACCGACGATGCGAGCCACATTCCTAAAACTCGCGGCGATTTCAGCGGGAGCCGTGATTGGCTCCGGCATCCTTATCGTTTGCCTTCACTGGTATTCGACTCGGCCAAAGCCATGGAATCCTCATATCATAGTGGCAAGATTCAAGCAGCTGTCTATCTACGATAATCCCGGCCCGAGCGGCCACGTTTACTACGAGAATATGCTCTTTGATGTCACCAACAATTCATCCGAAGATTACACATTACCCGTGGACGCATGGTCACAACGGATGATGGAACAGAAATCAGGGAGCCTAACTGGAGGGACTGGCTGGGAATTGTCGATGACGGAAGGAAATTTGCCCAGTGTTGTTCCAGATCACTTCTTCGACCCGAAACCCATCCTGATCCCGGCGCACACCACAGTCGAGATTCTCGTCAACACTCAATCTGAGTTTGTAAACGATGCTGTTGCGGGTAAAACGAAACAGGAGGTTGTTCAAAAAGAGTTTGGTGATATCGACGCATTGGTTGTTTTCGACAATACCACTAAAACGCGCATCGATTTTCCAACCAGAACCGCTTGGACACTCGAAACCCAGAAATAAGCATTTAGGGAATTTGTGCTGCGTTTATCCTCGCCGGGCAGCCGCACGACCGGGGCGTGCCGGGCAATCCGAGGCCACAATCGCCAATTCGATTTCGATGGCTGAGAAGATCATGCGGAAGATCGATGCAAAGTTCCCGCAGAGGTAACCAACCGTGACGGTGATTCCGCTCTATTACGAACCTCTCCTTCTAAAGCAGTGGAGGCTAGGTCGTCTTCAGGGTGTTTGGTATCGAAGCTTCAAAGGCACTTTCTGCGAACGAGACTTGTCAAACGCGAGCAACCAATGTCGCAGAGGCTATCATTTTGGCGAGTGGTTCACGGTCCGGCATTATCTAAGCAAAGGCTTTAACGTGCTCCCGCCGAAATATCTTCATCAAACGCGACCTCAGGCGAGAGCAAAAGCACTGAAGATTTTGGGCGAGGCGGGGGTAGCGTTCTTGGATCGCCGGATCAAAGTAAGTTCGAAGATGCGTAAGGCCCCACGCCCCGATCTTTTGGTATATCGTGGAAGGACTTTCTTTTTTGTAGAAGTAAAGCGCGACACTGACAGACTTAGCGGAGCACAATCGCTATTCTTCCCTAAAATCGAAAAGAAGTTTGGCTGCGCAGTATTTGTCGTGAATCTCAAGCCACGGCTGCCATGATATCGTTCGAAGAAACTCTGATCGAAGTTTGGCGGCAAGCCTTCGGTGAGAACGCCAAAGCCGTCGTGCTCGGAACTGAGCGATACCCGATTGCATGGACATCGAAACGCAAATTGCGTCAGATCGATTTCAAATTCGACGGGCAGGAGATTCGCGGGGTCGAACAGAACACGGATACGAAGTCACGATGGTCTGCGATGGCGCGGGAAGGCAAGAAGCTGATGTAGTTTCTCATGGAAGGGCGCTATGTGGCGGTCGTCGTTGATGGTGATGTGAAGCTTTTCGGCAGAGATTCCGAAGCGAAAAGTTTTTAGATGAGCGGTCACTGTCAGGGCATTTATTTACGAAGTTCAAGAATTTCTCGATACGTATCTCCAAATGCGTTCCCTCTAGAAATAGTGCAGTCAAGAAATTCGCTCTTCGATCCGGCGAGAGTGCAGAAGTCAGTCTTGCCGTCAAAATTTATGTCTATCCAAATCCTATATGCACTCGTGGCATCCCAAACTAAGTTTTCTGCAACAATTGAATGCGACTCATCGAAGATTCCAGATGGAGAACCCAAATAACATACTGCGGACGGCACTTTCTTATGCGGTAAAACTACGAACGTACAAAAATCTGGAATTCCATCTCCGTTGAAATCAGTCCAAGCGCGTGCCATTGGAATTCCGAGGTCGAGCGGTGAAGCGGCTAGCGACGAATTCCATTGATTACCCTTCTCGGACGTTGGAGACCGAGTTGCATTTAGAGCGGAAACGCAGTGCGGCCACCCCTTAGCGCCTCCAGTGCCAGATAAAATGATGCCGCAAAGGTAAAGTATTCGGCTCTCCCCGAGATCGACCCAACGGGGGGCGTCTACCTTACCCAATAAGTAACCGTCGGAAGTTCCACCGTCATAAGCGTGGTCGATAGTCTTGCCGGTCGCGAGGGTACATTTGAAATGAATCTGAGATTTGTCGGTACCTTCTTTAGAGATGCGACAAAAATCTATATTGCCGTCTCCATCTATGTCGCGCCAAATTCTAGTTCCTGATAGTCCCCAGTCAAAATCTACCAATGGCGATGCACTCATTTTCGATCCGTCAACATTGGGTTCAATTATCGGGCCGCGATGCTGGTCCGGTGGCGAAGTCAACGGCATTCGTTGAATCACCGTGCCCCCCGACTTGCTGGACTTTTCATGAGAATTATTTTCACGCGATTGATTCCCCGGGGGCTTAGTTTCATGGGGTGCCGCTTCATGGGGTTGAGGCTTAGTTTCGTGGGACACTGGTTCCTTGGATTGAGTCTCATGAGATGAGTGATCATTTCCCTCATGATGAATCTTCTCACCGCCGCTAGATGGGGTCGGATTAGGACTCGGCACAATTTGAGATCGGGCTTTTTGTTCTTCCTGTTCACGCCTCAGTCTCGCTATGAGAGCTTGACGTTGAATGTATTCACGGTTTCCAGTATACAAGGCGCTCAATCTTTTAGAGCGGTTCAGTCTACCGTCTGTACCCATGGTAACGAATATGGAGTAGCTCTTTTCTGTGTTGACTATCGTTCCGAAGGGCAATTCATTTCTTAACTCTCGAACTTCCAAGCCTTGTGCCAGCGCCTCGGGCATAGATTTTCCAGTCCCGCCGAGTAAGACATTCGTTCCACTGTTGCCAGAGAACGTGTCGAGAACCTCTACACGAATCAATACACCTGTATTGTTTGCCAACTCTTGGAGAACGGCCTCTGAATTCAAAATTGTATCGATTTCCCGATCCGCTGTCTTTTCCACAACTAATTCATCAGCCTTGTCCCGCCCAAGGTCCGCCAATCCGCCAATCCCTTTCGGGTCAAGCGACTCTTCGAAACCGATGAAACTGTCATGAAGTGTTCCGGGGGTCGTGCGGTTTATGTAAGGATTGATGAATCTCCGGAGCCTCTCCACGACATCATTCGGGCTGCCCATTGCCGAAACAGACACACCCAGCAGGCCCACTACTAATACACACCCGCGAAGTGCTTTCATGCTTGACCTCACTACTTCAGGCTTTCAGGGAAGCCTAAGTCAAATTCAACCTAAGGCAGAACAAAAGCAATCTTCCAGTCTGACCTCCGCGACGCGAGCCATCTTCACGACCGGATTTTTCCGCTGCCGCTCCGCAACCTCTGCCCCTTTCGCTCATCGGTGTAAACACCGAATTTCTCGCCGTCTTGATAGAAGATCGTGACTTGCCAGTGATGGTGCTTGCGGCGTCGATCTTGCGGAACGATGGCCTACGCTTATTCATTGCTGGAATACTACCATGATAAGTTCTAATTAAATATAAAACTCAACGTAACAGTCGAACTTGGTAGAATCGTCGGGGTACTTGAACGAAGTGTTTCGGGTCATGGCGTGGCCGAATCGTGCGCGTAGCAACTTCCGAGAGGCTAGGTTTCATCAGGCAGGGATGACACACGGTTACCGCCGAGACTCTTTTTCCAACCATATAGCCGGACCGAACCACAACAGAAAAAGAAAAATCTTCGTTGAGCGGTGTAAGTTACGAAATGCCTCGAAGATGCTGACGTTAATCGGGTGTCCGCACCAAGAGGCTGACACCCACAAGTCATTACATATTTCCCACATAGGATTTATGAGCAGCTTTATAAGGACCGCGCAACCTAAGTAAAACAACAGCGTACCCATCATCCAGAGGGTAATGCTGATTGCTCTACGGACGGTGTTCATTTAATCCGCCACATCAGGGGTCTTGAAATACATTCCGGTCGGCGTTGGGAATTTGCGGCATCGCTGGTCTCATCCTTGCAGTGAATTCTAGCACGCACGGACCAATGGCAAGTGTTGCGATGGCATTAGGCAGAAACAGCACACGGGTTAAGGGTATTGACGCAGGGCCGCGACCGCGAGTCTTTCCTCGGCCCGTGCCTTCTCTTCGTAACCGGATCAACCAATCATTGAAGATCGCTCGACGCTTGGCGATTAAGGTCCTGAGGCGGGCGTTACTGGCAGTGCCGACAAAGCGACGCCCGAAGCGAGCGTCGAAACTATGCGGACGTTGAATCCCTAGTGAGACTCATCGGCAGGCGAAGCGGGATCATCTGGAACAAAAGGATCGCAAGTAACGACCGTAGATTGACGAGCCAATTCATTTCCAATTTGCATCGCACGCTCTCTATTTGCGTCAGAAATAGTCATTAGCGGAAGGTTACAAATATAAGCGTGATCTGCTTCATTGAGGTCAAGCCTGACCTCTAGTCCGAAAGGTAAAGCGTGGATCGCGCCAACCAGAATGTGGCAATAGCCTTCGTTCGTCTGAAGGCCCCGCACTGCTGCCGCTGGAGATAAGCCGACTGAAAGACCATCGTTGACATCGATGTCGCGGAGAACGTAAGCGAAGTAACGAACTGCGTTCTTATCTCTATTCCGATATTTCTTTTCAGCGAACGCCCGGTAGATCAGAACATCGTTGGCGAGAACGATCCCTAAGTTTGCGGGCGGTGCGGCCATCTTACTGGAACAACCATCGTAAGACTCCGCTTACTTCCCAAGGATCATTTCCCGGTCGCAGGTTGTGCTCAATCCCGTGGCCCGTATCATGCTCGCAATAAATTCGCAATTGGTCCGGAGCCGGAAGAAAAACTGTAACCCGCTTGCTCCCGTGCTCCCAATTTACGTGGATTTCATTTTGAAAGGCATCAATTTCCGCACCCTTCAAATAGTAACGCGGCAGAACGCGCAGCAGTACCTTCTTGGCCCACTCCACAGTCTGCGCAGACGGGCCAACGTGATCGTTCGCGGTGATCTTCTCGATGCGGTCGAGGGCGGCTTGAATGGATTCTGGAAACAACTCAGCAGAATCTGCCGACGATGCGTACGGACGAATCGAACTTAGCGTATATGCGAGAGAACTCATTAATCCCTTCCTGAGACAGAATCATCTTTTGTTACAGGTTCGCTTTCCTCGATCAATTTCACTTGACTCAACAGAAAATCAGCGAGATTTTTTGCTGCCGTCGCATCCATCAATACGCCAATTTCCACTTCCCTGACGATCCCGTCTTTGCCCTCTCGCTTAATTTCACTTCCTATTTTCCCTTCCGGCAAAATCGCAAATTCAATAAGCTGAGGGAGTGCAGCCCTTTCATTGAACAAAGACATGAAAATTTGTCGGCTCGGTGTCAAACCACCGATAGCCCCTTCTGAATGTATCACTCTGAATAAGTGGCTCTTAATATAATGGAATTGAATACTTGTCGGGAATTGAGGCGTCGGCATAAACTCTCCCTCAGATCAGATATCTACGATGCCCCTCGACACACCACTCCTATCAGGGCAGAATAGTCGGCTATTTTGTATAGACCGTTGGTACCCTGTCCGTTCGGACAGGCGAAGGGGATGGAATCAACGGCGGCTTTCTGGCGAACCGCGTGTTGTTTCTGCTCCACTTAAACCCGCCTTCCGAGCTAGGAGGAGACAAAATTATGCTGTTTGTGTCCAAAATGTCAACTCCTACCAGTTTGGATGCCTGTACCAAGGGACAGGTTACCTTCCCCCCAAGGGCTAACAGCGAAGTGGCACTTTTTGTATTTCCGTCCGGAGCCGCGACACTGCTTGTTACGTCCAACTTCAACTAAGTATACAGCGTCGGTTCAGCCAAGAAAATCTCTCGGGCCGAATCTCCGGGCAGATTATGAGTTGGCATCCGAGAAAGCGTTCCCCGAAGACAGCGGAGGGCGCTCCCAACTGGAAGCGCCCGTCCCGGATCATTGTTATATGGTCTTTCGACGCTTCAGGTCGAGCACTAGCTCGATGACTTCTAGCTTGGATAGACCTTCGCCGGGAACTCCCTGTGGACCTTCTGGACCAGTCGCACCAGCTTCTCCTATATCGCCTTGATCGCCCTTTATTCCTTGTGGGCCTTGCGACCCGACTGGCCCTCGGCCATCCCGCCCCGGTTTTCCATCGACACCGTCCCGGCCATCTTTTCCGTCTTTGCCTGATGGTCCTTGCTCGCCCCGAGGGCCGGGGACCGTGCTATCCGCACCCGGCGCTCCGGTTGCTCCGGCTGGTCCCGGAATCAAAATCGCCTTGCCGTCAACATCAACGACTCCCGCTTTCTGTAATTCCGTAAGAATGATTTGTGACAATCGTGCTTCGGCGGATTGCAGTTCGGCCTGCATAGCTTTCTTCGCAGCGTGCACCGCCTCTCCGATGTCGCCCGGAGCGCCCTGCGGGCCTTGGATTGATTTACCCTGCGGACCCGCTGGTCCCATGACCCCGCGTCTTGAAATATTTACCGAACGAAATTCAGCGTGTTCTGCTGCAAACGAATTGATCTTCAGTTCTAATGCCGCTAGCCTTTCTTCTACTGTTGCCTTTAATTCACTCATGAGCTTTCCTTCTCACGCTATAGTCGTGAGACTTCTTTAAATTGGCCGACTGCAAGAACATGACCGTAGCTAAACGTGGCCTTTCATATTCTGTTCTGCGCCTCGGACGGCGCTGAAACGTTTTCACAATGATGCAGATTCCTGTCGCGCAGACCCGCCAAGATGACATCGCTTGAACTTTTTCCCGCTGCCACAAGGACAAGTTTCGTTCCGACCAACCTCAAAGGTCTTGAGAGTACTTTCAGTCGGGAATACCTCTCGGACGAATCTGCGAGCTTCCGCTCTGATTGCGTCTACCACTCTCCGGGACTTCAAATCCTGTATGATTCCGCGCTCTGCTTGCTCCATTGCAGTCTCGAATTCCTCGTCAGTCCCACCGATCTGCTGATCGAACCATCTTCGTGCTGATTCAATATCCAATTCGATGGCGATTTCGTCGTTAGGATTGCTTGGAGTTAGCTCTCTGCGGACAATGAATCCCGCGATACTGGCCTTGATATTTTGCATGACAGAACTATTAGCCGAGTCTGTCCACGACGTAGCACCTTTGCTGATCGCGGGGCAGTCATATCGATAATCCCAAACCATGGTCGGACCACGGAACCTGATATTTGTCCGCCCCGCTTGTCGAGCATAGAAAGCGTGTGCTCCTTCGTGTAACCCCAAAAGCAACCTGTAGGGTTCATTCCTCGGATTGTTGAAGAATTCGTCGGCCTGCTTGTGCAGTTGTTCGAATCGTGGATCGTTTCTCTGCTCTTGCGAGATCGACGGATCGATCTGGACTATTTTTCGGTCGCGCACACACACCTACTTCGACGGACACACCGCCGTTTGAATTTGGATTTTTATTTTTGAATCCAGTCGTTAAAATGCAGTTTACTGAGATTAAATGAATAAGAAACAGGCCAGCATACTTAAATCCCTCGGTGGCCGCGTTGGCGGGCAGTCCACAAGCAGGGCTAAAGTCAGCGCATCACGAGGGAACGGAAGGCTAGGTGGCCGCCCGCGCAGCGAGAATCCAACCCGCGAGGCATTACGGCACAGAAGAAGAAAAGCACGGTTGGCTCTCGCTGCTCGGAAAAAGAAGAAGGCCCGGAGACGATCCCGAGCCTTGTAAACAAAATGCTTCGTTCCTACTTCTGATCTGGTTTCTGAGCTTGTCTCTTTGCGGCCTCTTTCTTGCGCTGTTCGCGGACGAATTCGTAATCGGATTTCGACATGCTACCTCCTAGCCGAAACATCCCGGCAAATTTGTTGAGTTCGATCAAATTGCCGTCCTGTTGAAATTGGCTCTCTGCTTCTGGTTCAGATAGCGTTGGCGCATCTGGTAGGTTTCGTAGTGCGTTGTTCCGGCCATGCGTGCCAAGACAGCCGTGTCACTATGGGTTGCTCCGGTCAGAGCGTCGGCCTTACGTTTCCATTCGGCAGAGTTCGGATCATTCGGACTGATTTCGGTCTTCGGCTGATTCGCTTCTTGCCGCTCTCGATCACGGCGAGCACGCTCAGCTACGCTGACATTGACTTCTTCTTTTCGCATGAAGCCCTGACCATCGTCGGCGTGTCCACGGCGTTCTCCCTGCTGTCGCACAGGACCGGGATGGAGTCCTTCAGTAGCGAACAGATTTCCTACTGCTCGGTCGAACAAATCGGCGGTGAACGTTTTGCCGAGACACCAACGGATAATCTTGGCGGCATTTTCAAATCCAAAATCATTTTCAGTCTCGACGTACTTTTTGGCTGATCGGTGCCACCACGAGCCGAACTGATCCTGTTGCGCGGGTGTGAGCTTGGCGTAGGCGATGTCGTACGAGACTTCGGCTTTCGACCGCCAGTGAAGCTTCGGACTGAGTACGCTCACTGTTGCGTTCAAGGTTTGGACTGACCACAGTCCGCCGTGGTGCGACTCGATGTGTTGCCCGATAAGTTCGGAGTCCTGCTTATTCAGTGCGCCGTTCGCCATCTTTAATTCTTCTGGACAATGCCCGTCTCGCAGCCATTCCAGTGCTGCCGCGTGAATCTGTTCTGGTGTCTGTTCCATTTGTATCTCTCCTATTGCGGGATTGCCGCTTAGTTTCGGTTACGTATTGCGTTCGTGATCTGTGCGTTACCATACCGGCGGATGTACACACGGATGGTTGCGGCGGTTGCACGTCGGAAGAACCGCGAATCAAGCTTCACTCCGTCAGAGTTGACCAACGGCATTTCAGGGTATCCGACGTACGAGTCGGCCTTCTGTTGCGCGGCCAACACACGGTTGGACTCTTGCTCGTGATGGTGCGTTGCTCGTTCGCCTGACTCTCTACGAACTTCAGCCTTAAGCTCCGCTGGATTCATTGAGAGAAGTCGCTGGTTGTGGCTCTCGATGTCGGCCAACCGGAACCTCTCATGCTCTTCCGCCGTCGCGGGAGACAGAGTCACAGCGTTGCTGGCTATGGCCTGAGAAATGGCATGTAGGCTTATGTTTGTCGGATCGATCACGGAGAGAAGTAGCGAAATGTTGGCCTCGTTCAGCGCGAAATTACGCAACACCAGTTGGGCTTCTGCGATAACCTGTCGTGCCCTGACCAATTCTTCCTGACGCTGTGGACGGGTCGCCTCTTCCTGCTGACGCTGAAACAGAATTCGGTCTGCCGCACGTTCGGCACGCTGCGCAGAAAGTCGTTCTCGGTGCTGTTCCCGAAGAGCTTCCAGTTCGGCTGCGCCCTGTGAACGTGCAGCTTCAATGTCGGCAACATTGACCGCCGGTGTCGGCGGCTTAATTGATCCGCCAGCAACTTGCTTGCTGTACAGCAGCGATAATTCACTAGTGGAGTATTGGTCCAACATCGCTCTTGCACGGCGCTCTCGTTCTGCGCCCACAAAGTGGACAATGGATTCCCGGACGCCGGGAAGTAGCGCTTGGATGTATTCGTTACGTGTCATGTTTGCTCCATATTCATAGTTGTAATTGCGGCTTTGATTGGCTCGCGCTTCATCGGACGCCACCAAACAAGTACTGTCGTGCATCGAGGGAAAGCTGGTCCTGCAAGCTTTCGAGCAGTTCGATTCGACTCCGGGCCAATATCGTGGCCCGCACCTCGGCGTCGGTCGGGAGTTTTGGCGGCTCTGGCGCTGGTGGTTCTGGCGCTCTCGGAATCTCGGGTTCGGGCGGCAGCGCGTATGTACCGTCCAACTCCGCTTTGATAGCGCGGGTATCCTTGGTCTGTTCGTGACCGTATTTCTTGTCGAGTATTTTCAGAAGTTCGCGGTACGCTCCACTGAATGTCGGAGAAGCTTCTAGATCGTAACGGTGAGCGTCATAGACAATGGTCCCGAGCGCATCAGGAAAGTACGCGCCCGACACCAGTTCTCCGGCTGGAGTCTGAACTTCGCGGAGCCAGCCTCTCTTCAGACCGTGCAGGCTGCGGCTGACTTGATCCAGACAGGCATCAATCTCGTGCGAACTGTTGACCTGCAATTCAGATAGAACGGACTCCGCGAATTCTGTCGCGTACCGGTCCAACTCCGTTTGCTGCGCCGGGTACTGCTTTGGAAATTGGTCGCGCCATTCGTCGGCGGTTGGCGTTTGCGGCCCGAGCTGCTTTGCTTTCGATCTGCTGCGCTGTTTCGCAGTTCGGTCGTATTGCCGTCTCTCGGATGTACCTTTTGGCGGAACTTTCTTACTTTGTTCTGGAATAGTCATAGGCAATGACTGTTCCGGAGATTTAGTTTCTTCGTTCATGTGTCCTCTCTTTGACATCTGACCACTCGAAGAATGTCGGCACCACGGTGTCGTCGCCTCACGGTTCATGAGGTATGGGGCGGCCCACTTCTCCGGCAGTGCCGGGGGTGCGAAAAGAGGACCCGCAACAGAACCGAATAGAAGTCCCACTCATACAATCTGGCGAGAATCTCGCAACGATTTTGGTCAACGATCAGGTTGACGGAGACCGGTCACTTCGTTGTTGGCTGCGCGATTCGTTGCCGACTTCCTTGCGAGTACGTGTCGATTGCTCTTGACATAACCTAACAGTTAGCTTATTATTAGACCGTGAACAAAAAGCAGCGAGATAAGCTGATCTCCGAAGCGATGCGGCTGCTTGGCAAGCGCACTTCCGCTAAGAAAGCTAAATCGTCTGCTGCTAACGGCAAGCTTGGCGGACGGCCACGGAAGAGGAGACCATGAAGGTCGCTATCTACGCTCGTGTCAGCACGACTAAGCAGGACAACGAGAACCAACTCGCTCAGCTTCATGAGTTTGCCGCGAAACAGGGCTGGCAAGTCTTCGATAACTACATCGACCAAGAATCAGGGTCTACAAGCGAGCGTGCCGAATTCCAACGAATGTTCGCGGACGCTTCGAAGCGTAGATTCGATCTGATTTTATTTTGGGCACTGGATCGGTTTTCCCGCGAAGGGGTGCTTGATACATTACAGCACTTCAATCGGCTCGAATCCTACGGTGTCTCGTACAAGTCCTTTACCGAGCCGTTCTTCGACAGCTGCGGCGTGTTCAAAGATGCCGTTGTCGCAATTATGGCTACGCTGGCAAAGCAGGAACGGGTTAAGCGAGCTGAACGCACACGGGCCGGTCTTGCCGTTGCACGAGCCAAGGGTAAAACCCTAGGTCGTCCGAAGACTGTGGTTGCACGGTCGGCTGACGTTGCCCGGTTGCGGTCACAGGGACACTCCCTAAGAGCCATTGGACGGTCACTCGGTATCTCGGAACGATCCGTCCGCCGTATGACTGCGGCATAAACGTAGTTTTCAGACCGTACCTAAGCCCCGTGCTGTCAGCGGGGCTTTTTTATGCCCAAGATGCGGCACAAAGGTTCGTTTATGCCGCACGCTTCGCTAGCCTTAAACCTATCCGTTCGGATATCTTAGCCTCTCAACTCCGCTGCGCGTGATCCTTGGCACCGCCAAATACTGCCAACGGTGGGCCAGATTCGGGTTCTGGCACACGATCACTGACCGGATGCTGTTCGGTACCGGTCAGCGAACCGCGACCGCTCAAAACGGCTGCAAATACTCGTCTATTATCCCTACCGTTGGCCCGCAAAGTCCGTAGGATAGTGAAAATTATCAGGTTTGGTGGTTTTGACCGATTCCGTGGAAATTTTTGTGATCCACACAAATGCGCCGAGCATCGTCACACAACCTACAGCCCGGTTTTACGACCAAAATAACCTGCGCAAAAATGATGACGAAATTATTCTTGCGCATTTTGCGCAGCGAATACCCTTGGCCCAAGCCTACCAAAAGGCTTGCGCCAGAATCATTACGGTTTTTGTAAGTCATATTTTTATCTTATTTAACTGCTATAACTTACTCGTATAGGGCAACCGCTGCGCATTGCGCAAAAAAACTTTCGTCATCAAATTTGCGCAAGCTTTTTAGACGTTTTTGTCATCATTTCTGCGCAAGCTTTTTCTTACGTTTTGAGATAGATTTCGCCGTTCAGTACGAGCTTATCTTGCTTTACGAGCGCGTCCAGATCAGTCTTGATTTGACCGGCATTACGGTGGCGCTGGTACAGATCATCGCGGACCTGCCGGTAGGTCGCGCCCCGGCGCTGACCGATCCAGTTGACTATCCGAAGCTGCTCTCTGGTCACACCGCCAAAAATGAACAGGGCGGATTCTTCACAGTAGTCCCAAAGTTTCTTTGCGTACTGGAAGTGTTCGAGAGTCACCACGTCTGTCCGGTCTATTAGGGCGTAAAGCATGGCTATCCTACGGATATGTGCCGCTGCTCGGGCGGTCATCTTACCGGCGAGGCCGTCCGGCCCGTCTTCGAGCTTGGTATATTGCTGATTCCACCAGTTTCTTGCTGATTGAGTCATTGACACCAGTCTGACCGTTCTAGCGAACTTCACGATCTCGTGAAACTGTGAGATTTCATTGGACCAGTCGAGTTCCGGGCCACCTTGCGGACAGTGTTTCACCCGGTACACGTAGACGTACAAGAAGCGGTTCCCGAATCCATTCTCGTCCGCGCCGTCGGGCATCTTCATACGCAGTTCGTGGATGGTCGTATCACCGCTGATCGATAGATGTGGTTGTTCGCACTTTGCGCTATTTGAAAAGCCGTCCTTGCTTTTGCCTTTCACAACATTGCGAAGTGTTTTGCCATCCCACCCGTCGCGGATCACGATATCGGCACGGCTGTCGGCCTTACCTGCGAGGACGAATATAGAGGCAAGTTCGCCTTCACGGATGCACAAGCGCTTATCCGCTATTCCGGGAATTGTGGTGTTCTCGAACTTCCGGGTTTTGTGGTTCAGCTTTGACTCGACAACCGAATCTCGAATCCGGTTGATGATCGCTTCCCCCGATCCAAAACCGGACTCAATCGAGTTGGAATACCACTCCGGGTCCACGAGCTTAAGAACTTCGTCAATTGCATCGCGCCCGGTACCCTTGCGAGACCGCGAACTATCACCGACACGTGCCATAAATTCATTCGTGTAATGTTTGGTTGAACCGATATTGAAGTATGGTCCGCGCCCGACGATGCTTCCGAATGACACCAGAAAATCAACGAGCATCCCTGCCGGGTGCGACTCGCAATGTTGCGAAGCCTTGCGGATGAGATCACCAGCCGGACCATACATTATCGAATCGTTCCACTGTGGCCCCGGTTGCTTCGGAAGAACGAACACAGGAAACTCTTTCTGAGCTTCTTGGTCGAACTCTTCCTTGGTCATCGCGTAGGTTTCATGTGCCTGATCGCGTCTCTCTTTTGCAAGCCATTCATCGCCCCTGTACTTGCGCTCTCTGTCGATCTTGTCACGCAACCCCGGAGTCATCTGGACCTGCTCGCCGGTATGAATGCTTACGCCATCCACATCAACCCAAACCGCGTTCATGCGGCCCTTCACGAATGTAGATACAATCGGGCCGTCGAATTTACCGAACTTAGGTTTTTCCGGTTGCTCAGATGGAACGGTCATGGCTTCGCGCAGAATTCTGTCGTTGTGTTCTAGCGCGGCGATCTGTTCGTCAAGGTTATCATTTGGAATTGGAACCAGCAGAGCTTCCACACTGGTCAGTTCGTCTTCGTTTAGCCCATCGAGCAATTCCTGATTGCTAGTCTCAAGCGCACTAACCTTATCTTTCTTATCGCTGTCGATCTGCGCGTGCGCGGTGGAAATGAGTTGATCGGCATCATGCTCGATGTCTTCGTATTCATCCGACAACGCGGCCTTGGTTTCGGCGTCGGACTTTCCATCCTTCAAATGACTTACGGCAGTCCCGATTATTTCTTCGTCAGTCGCTCCGGCTTCGTCGGGCTGAGCTGTGACTTCCGGCTGAACAGTGACAGCCGTGTCTGTGACCGGAGTTTCCTCGGGAGTCACCGCAATCGGGGCAGGCGCAATCATCTGCGAAAGTGCATGTAGGCTCTCCGCGATAGGAGGAGCGACCTGATTAATTTGTTCTTGTAGGGTACTCACAGCGCACCGCCTTCAACCTGCGATGCTACCGGCGCAACGTTAACCGCTTGAGTTTGTCCGGGCTTTCTACCCGGCCCAATTTCAAATTCTACTTCCATCCCAACGACCGGAATCGTGGCTGCGTTCCAGTTCGAGACGTGGAAGAAATGAACCTTATTAAAGCCTTCAAAAATCCAGCCGAAGCCGTTGAGTTCCTTATACTGACTAATTTTCCCTTTCATAAAACAACCTTTTTCGATGTTGATAATCGACTAAATAAAAATGCCGTCCAATCGTGCCGGACGGTCACTTCTCCTTTCTTCAAGCCCTAAATGGCGCACCGCTTATGCCTGCTTGGGCACTTCCAATCTTGTTGGTATTTCATAATCTGAAACCACCAGACTAATCCGATTAACTTCGACCGATTTTCATTGTCTACACTTAGACTGCGCGAAGGTATTAGGGTCGCTTCGTGAGCACGACAATAGAGGCCCCACAAAATCTAAAAGTGGCATTTCTTAATGCTGCCGATGGATTGTGTTATGAAACATAAGAAAGAACTAGTGCCACGGATTATAAGCATATTTGAAAAGACTCACACCATTGCAGTCCTTGCGATTGTGTTTGGATGGGAGATATTTCATCTGTGTATGTTCCTTTTCCGAAGGCACTAGCGTTTAGCGGGGCGATTAACGTCGCCCCGTTAGACTAAGTCGGCGGGACCCTGCTGGCGGATAAGCCGAATGGGTGAGAGCCGATGCTTCGATCATGTCCGATACGGCTTAACCGGAGTTTGATGCCCGAACTTGCAAACAACCGTGATCGGTAATTGCTCTTCGAATACGCCTGTTCCTTTTATCAACTTTTGATTGCGTCTCCCGCATACCGGACACTTCCATGTGAACCGGGCGAACCATTCTTGTGTATTTCCGCCAAACAGACATGCGGCTTCCATCGGCTCCGTTAGTATTCGGTTCTGCTCAGGCTCCATTGTTGTTCGTTTCTGGTCAAGCTTCGATGGATCGGTCATTCTTGGCTCTCTTTCAAGGTCGGTTCAAACCCCACTTCGACCAAACTATTGGTCATCGAACTCCGGCGTCTGAATGCACCGAAGTATTCAATGCGCGAGTTGGTTCCCAACTTCTTCAGTTCGCGAACGGCTTCTTCTGCGAGTCCCGGAAGCTCAAATGCAGCGGCCACCAACTCACTCGGAGTCGTGACGATGTTCGTGCCGTTTACTCTCTGAAAGAAACTCGTCGCAGAGATACGGACCAGCGTGCATTTGCGCACAATCGGATCGGACTGTTCTCGTAGCTCTTTGCGCCGTTGGTCAACGAGCGGCTTAACCTTACCGATCAAGGACCAGTTAATCGGTAGACTCATTTCTGATTGGACCGACCGCATTGCAGCTATTGTCTCTGCAATAACTTGGGCTTCCACAGCTGTAAACGGAATTTCTTCCGTCATTGCTCGTGATACCCGGCTTGACTCCATACCAGCGTAGCGCCCGCAGATGGATTGAGTGATGTCGAATTCAAGCAAGCCACTTTTGAATGTTGTAACTGCGTCCATAGTCTCCGTCTCAAATTCGCAAAATATCTGCGCGACTTTCAGGGACAAAATAAAACATCGCAGAGCTTGGTCTGCTGTTGTAAACGTTTTGTTTATCAGGAAAATCCGCCAAGGACTTCCGCCCGCCAAAGTGAAGAGGAGCCTGATTTGGGAATCAGGCCCGTCCACGGAATCACCCGTTAAGGTGCTTGGAGTTGGCGGTCTCCAAAGATCAAAATTGTTTTGGTACGGGTCGTAGTCATCTCCGTACCAAGGAAGCGCAAAATCTGGCGATGTCTGCTTCCGTCACCGTTCACCACCTAAATGGGTGATGCGGCTGAAACTCTCGGGCCTCTATATATACCGCCAATACTGACGGGCTTTCGGCTTTCCCATTCAAAGGGTCGATCTGATGCCGGTCTCTCCCACATACACCGCCAATGTAGTCGGGGTTATTTGGCCTTTATTTTCAAGTAGTTACAGGCATGCCAATTTATCTACGATTTTTCTGCTTCCAGCGCCCCGACGAATCTTGTGGAATGTCCCCCACATATATCTTCCCAATGGGGACGGGGTTATTTTCTCGCATTCTGAGAGGCTTGACTGCTTCCCTCAATAGGGGGGCCGGGTTTTTCGATCCGCTGCCCCACATATATCCTGCCAATGGGGTCTAGCTTATTTTCCCAACGTTTGCGCGGCTTCGAGCGCCCTGCTGGCGAATCTTGTGGAATATCCCTACCTATATATGTCCCCAATACTAACGGAGTTATTTCTGGCGCATTCTTGCGAGGGGGCTGGATTCGAGCTTTTCGATCCACTGCCCCGTCTATATATGTCCCCAATAGTAACGGGGTTCTTTCTGGTGCATGCTGACACTAGAGGCTGGACTCGGGTTTTTCGAGATCAGCAGCCGACCTACTCTTCCCTCATAAGATGCGCCAATAGCCTCGGGTTTGAATGAAATTGATCGCGCAGCACTTACTCGCGTTGAAGAAAACTCAGAAAATACTACTTGGTCAGACTACGAGGTATGGTCCGCTGTCCCTTTACTGGCTCGTCGGCCAGTCGCGGCCCAGCCGCGTGGGACCGTAGGATGTAAATACCGGGTGAGCTAGGAACCCGTATTCGCTGTGACTACAGCCCCAATGGGCGCAACACCGGTGGACATCTTCGGGCCGGGGTGACCGGACGGCCAGAACCGAGAATCAACGGGCGGAATCCGCCAACCACAGACGTTTTCTCGGTTGAGTAGCAGCGCGATAGCGTCAAATCGCTGCAAGCAGTTCGACGCAAAATACCACAGCAAGTGCTGACGGACATCTGGCAGGGCATAACGCCCTTAATTTCTGGATGTGTCTATGCCGTTGCAAAATCCTCTCGCCAGTACTGAATCACCCGTACCGTTGCCAGCAGAGTCGCTAGCTGGCATCCTATCGACCGCGCAACCGAAGCGACGACGGAATGGACAAAAGTCTATGTCACGTCGCAGCGGTCAGGACGGCACCGTCGTCATCGCAGGGAATTGGTACCGGGTCAGATGGCGTATGGATGTCGAGCACCAAAAAGAACGCATCAACATGAATGAGAAAGTTGCACCTGTAGTTTTTGACAAAAACGGAATCCCGAAGCCGCCGTCGTTCGATGTGCTGCGTAAGGCCCGCGATATTGTCGAGAAATCAGGTGCAAATTCAGAAGAAAGATTCAATCGTGTAGTACTTGGTGAGATCAATTTTCGGGATCAAGCGAAACGTTACATTCGCTGGATTCAATCTCGGGATCGGGAACCGATCAAGGACACGTCGAGTATCGAAGCGGCCTTGAACAAATGGATTCTACCCGAGATCGGTGATCTGCCATTAGGTGACGTTCATAACGTCACAGTGAAGCCGCTGGTGAACAAGATGAAGCAATCACTATCGGCACGCACGGTTAACAAGTACGTTGAATATGTCAGACAGATCGTAGCTTCACTCAAGGATGGAAGAACAGGCGAGCCGATTCATCCCCGAAAGTGGGATAGTTCGGTCTTGGATGTTCCAGTCATAAATCCACGCAAGCAACGGCGGCCTGCGCTGAGACAAGACGCAATCAATACGCTCGTCTCGAACAGCGAAGGTACAGAACAGGCGTTGTATGTCCTGCTCGCTGCAACCGGGATGCGAATCTCGGAGGCACTTGCTATTGAGGCGAAGCATTTTGTCAACGATCATCGGACGATTCAGGTTTGTCAGCAGGTAGATCGCTACAAGCCTCGCGTCGTCAAATATCTCAAAACTGATGCGGGGTACCGAGAGATCGATCTGCCTCAAAATATCGCAGATTATTTGCGATCATACATTAACGGCAAGGACGGTTTGTTGTTCAAGACCCGCAATGGCACACCGTACCTGCATAACGGTCTTCACCAGCGTTGGCTCACTCCCCGACTTGAGGCGATGCAGATAGACGAAAAGGGTATGGGCTTTCATGCTTTTCGTCGGTTCAGAAAGACTTGGCTAAGAGGGGAGCGCTGTCAGGAAGACATTAATAATTTTTGGATGGGGCACCAACCTGAAACAATGTCAGAACTATACTCACGAATGGATTTCGAGTTGGTTCGCCGTCTCGATGAATCCGAACGAGTTGGAGTCGGTTTCAATGTCCCATCCATCCAAGTTGCTCCAAGTGCTCCAAGAATTCACGACGAAGTGGAACTCGAATTAGCTGCGCAAGTGCTGTAGACTGCGTTGAGTAGCCAAGGATGCGCCCGTAGCTCAGCTGGATAGAGCATCTGCCTTCGAAGCAGAGGGTCGGGAGTTCGAATCTCTCCGGGCGCGCCATTTTCCCCGATCGTCCGGTTCGCGTCATTTGCAAAAACTTCTGGGAGGGGCCAATGAAGATCGTGCGTGTTGTGCTTTTCGTTTTGGCTGCGGCGGCGGTGCTGCTCCACGCCGGCGCGGCGCGAGCGGCTCTGAAGACGCAGTGGATCGACTACAAGCAGGGTGAGACGCCGCTGTCCGGCTATCTCGTTTATGACGATGCGGACCAGGGGCGGCGGCCTGGGGTGTTGATGATTCATGACCGGTCGGGATTCTCCGAGGGCACGCTGGCGGATGCTCGGATGATTGCCGGCCTTGGATACGTGGTATTCGCGGAGGACATTTTCGGCAAGGGCATCGTGCCGAAGACAGTTCCCGAAATGATGGACACGATCGCGATTTATGACAAGGATCGCGCGCTGATGCGGGCGCGCGCCGTGGCTGGATTTGATGTGCTCAAGGCGCAACCGATTGTAGATCCCGCGAAGCTGGCTTCGGTCGGCTATTGTTTTGGCGGGACGACTGGGATGGAGTTGATTGAGACGGGGGCGCCGCTCCTTGGATTCATTTCCGTGCATGGAGCGTTTCGCGATTTCTCTCCGGAAGCCGCGAAAAACATCAAGGGGCGCGTGCTGATCCTGCACGGCGCCGAGGATCCGGTGGCGCCGATGGAGGAAGTCAACACTGTGATTTCGCAACTGCGGGCGGCCAAGGTGGATTTCGAGGTCAATCTTTACAGCGGGGCGGCGCACGGTTTTACGAAGCCGCAAAATCCTTCGGAAGTGCGCGCGGATGATGAGTACAAGGTGGCCATGACGCGATTCCTGAAGGATCTGCTCGGGCGATAAGTGGCGCAGGCTTCAGCCTGCGAATTATTCTTCGGATCGCTGGACGCCACCAGACACTTCATAATCGGACGCGCCCAAAACTCAATAGCATTTCAGGGGCTAAAGCCCTGTTTCCAAGGGTGCTCAATGTCGCGGCTGAAGCCGCAACCCACAATGACTATTCATGTGTTGACTTGCTGACTTCTATAGAAATCCTGCAGTCTGAAGCCTGTTCCACATTTCTCACTTCGCCTTCGCCGGCTCCAGGCCGCTTTTCCTGATCGCCGCGTACGCTGCAGGCGACGCCAGCCACTCGATGAGCGCCCTGGCCGCTTCCGGGTGCGTGGCTGAGGCCGGAATGCCGGCCGCGAAGATCGTCACTTGCTGCGCTCCCTCCGGCAGCGGACCGACGATGTCGATGCCTTTCACCGGGCGCAGTTCGCTGATCTGCTGAAAACCAATCTCAAATTCTCCCGTCGCCACCACGCCGCCGACCGGATCGGCTTCAATTTTTTTGCTCTTGGACTTGATCCGGTCCCAGATCCCGAGCTTGGGGAACAATTCTGTGGAGAGATAAACGCCGCTGGCGCTGTCCGAGTACGCAACGGATTTCGCGGCGAGCAGCGTGCGTTTGAGCGCTTCGACCGTGCTGATGTCGGGTTTTGGCGCTCCGGCCTTTACGGCCATGCCGATTTTGGATTGCACCAGATCGACGCGGCTGCCGGCGCGGACCTTACCCTGCTTGATCAATTCATCGAGCGCGGGGGAGGCCATGATTACAACATCGATCGCTTCGCCACGATCGAGGCGAACGGGAATAGCGTTGTGCGTCGTCCCCATCGAGGGGCCGAATTCGGTCGCGAGCTTGTTGTGTGTTGCGCTCTCGTATTCGGGAACGAGCTCGAGGTAGGCCGCGGTGAATCCTCCGGAAGTCACTACTTTGATCTCGTCGGCGCGCGCGGCCGCCACGAGGAAAGTCGCGGCGAAGAAGCTAAACACCACAATTGCGGCGAATCGTCTGCGTGACATCGCTCTCACCGGATCCCTCTTCTTTCGCGCTTCTGGCGCGGTCAAATGAAATCGCGCGGGCTACGACGCTGTGGATTTCAGTATATGCAAGGATGCTGTCGAATTCATCCGAAAGGAAAACTCTCCCTGCTCACTTCTTGGAGGGCGTGCCGAAGTCGCGTCCGGGAAGTTTGTCAGCGTGGTTGACGCGCTCGTCGTATTCCTTAATCGCCGAGAGCGTGCAGGGATGGGCGTCCATGGTCCAGTCCGGCTTCAATTTCCAGAAAAAAGTGATGGACCATGGCTTGGCGTAGTATTTCGGATCGTCAAAAGTAAACAGAATCTTCAGCGTGTCGGGACCGATGCGCTGCCAGCGTTCCGTCTGGTGCATGGATTCGCTGATGGGAAAGCCCTGCCAGGTGAGAAATGCCTTGCCGTTGTAAGCGGAGGAATCGACGACGAAAGTATCCCCGTCCCAGCGTCCCGTGGAGTAACCCATATATTCGGGATCGAAATCGGCGGGCATCTTTCTTCCGTCGGTCCAGATTTCGCGCCAGTTGTCATAGTACTCGAAATGCTGCACCAGGCGGTCGCGCGTGAGAAGGATCTCAAACGGGCGCGGAGTAAAAAAATTGCGCGAAACGCCAAAGGGGTCGCAATCCAGCACGGCTCCGGCGGCGATAAATTTCGCGTTGGCCAGATACGCGGCCTGGCCCGCCGGCGTGAAGGGCGGCAAGGGATCGGGATGCCCGCCGAGATCGAGCGGGTTCACTTCGCCCTTGGGTTGCATGAAGGGCGCAGGATCCCAGATTCCGGTCAGGTCGCGCGGATCGAACGCAGCAGGCTTTCCGTTTTTGGCGGTGGTGGAATGATCGGTCTGGGCGCGGGCCGCGGCCAGGAAAGCCACCGCCGCGACGAGCGCGACCATCGAACCCACAAACCGGTTTTGCATTCTCACATTCCTCCGCAGGATCGACAGGCCTGGCGCGATTCACTTTGTGGAATCGAACGCGCGAAAGCGGCGAGCGGAACGATGCCACGAATTTTGTTCCCGCACCACTTCTATTGCGGCGGCTGCTCGCCCAACGTCCCGCCGCTCAGCTCCGTGCCATCGGGCAGCACAACTTTGCGCAGCATGCCCACAGGCGTGCCCTTCTTGCTTGGGACGAAAGTGATCGAGATCTGGTTGCCAGTGTGCAATGTCTCGCGGCTCCAGCCGGCCCTCTTCAGCACCGCCGGGGCCAAGGTTTCGACGGTCCAGTTGACGACCTTGCCGCTATCGTCTTTCACGTCGAGAAATACCTGGCAGTGGGGATTGGACCAAACGAACTCCGTCACCGTTCCCTTGAGAGTGACGGGATGCTGCACGTCGTAATCGGATCCGCCGTGGTGTGCGAAAACCGGAATGCCGAGTAGGAGCAGAAGTCCTGCCATCAAGCCGAAGCGGATTGCCAGCGTATTCTTCAAGCAGCACCTCGCAGCGTTTCCCCGGAATCCTATTCTCGTCTAGTGGACGACTCTGGATACCCGTATAGTAAACACGATGGCCCTGCGGAAACAAGACACGCGTGCCTAGAGTTGTTGGTACGCCTCGCCAGGCCGGGTGTCAAGAAAACTGGCATTCTTGCAAGGGACTGTGGCTGCGATTGGCTGCCGGAAAATCACAAAGGGGAACCAGGCGGTTCCCCTTTGTGGCCTTGTGATTTTTGCGCGGCGGCGCTTTCACTCTTGCCGCGGCGCAATGCACCGCGTGCGCGGTGTAATCGTCATTGGCGTTCAGATTCTATTTTCGCTGCAAGCTCGGTGAACTGTTTCTCCTTTCCGTGATTGCAACCTTACAGTTCCTTTTTACAATAATTCGTTTTACAAGCATATGACCGGGGTCACGGATCCGCGTGACGGGCGTCACGCTGCGGATTCGGCGCGCCCGGGGCCCATACAGCGGTTTTGCGCTCGTCGCGGCGGCGCAGTAGACTGAACGAAGCGATTCTCGAGGAGCCATTTTCCGTTGGAAAACACCAGCCTTGCGGCGGTCCGTCCAAACGATCCGGCAAGGGTCAGGGAGTTCTACGACCTGGTCAGCTCGCATTTTCACGATCTATGGGGCCAGCATCTGCATCACGGCTACTGGATCCGCGGCGACGAAACGAAGGAAAAAGCCCAGGTTCAACTGATCGAACATCTCGCGGAAGCCGCGAAGATCCGGCCCGGGCAGTCGGTTCTGGATGTCGGCTGCGGCACCGGAGCGAGCAGTATTTATCTCTCTAAAAAATACGGCGCGCGCGCGACGGGGATTTCGATTTCTCCGGTGCAGGTCGAGTTGGCGAATTAAGCGGCGGCCAAGGAAAAAGTAGACGCGAAGTTCCTGCTCATGGACGCGGAAGCGATGACTTTTCAGCAAACGTTCGACGTGATCTGGTCGGTAGAATCCATCTCGCACTACCAGAATATCCCCGGATTCTTCGCGGCCGCCGCTGGGTTGCTGGCTTCCAACGGCACCATCGCCGTGATCGATTGGTTCAAGAAAGAAAACCTGACGCCTGCACAGTACCGGCGCGAGATTGTCCCGATCGAAAAAGGGATGCTGGTGCAGCTGGCGACCATGCCGGAATACCTGGAGTGGATGCAATCGAACGGCTTGAAGATCATTCAATGTGAGATCCTGAATCAACACTGCGCCAAAACCTGGGACCTCGGCCTGGACATCATCAAGAACCGATCGCTCTGGAAGCTGGCGGCGACCAACGGCGCGATGTTTGTCAGCTTTCTGAAGGCGTTCCGCGCGATGAGAGCGGGCTTCGCCTCGGAACGGTTTGTGTACGGCCTGATTGTGGCGCAAAAGATTTGAAGAGTCGGCGGCCTTCAAATTTGCGGAGAGCGAGAATTGAATCATCCAATGGATCAACGATTGCGCGATTTACTGCAGGAACTTGCGGCTCGCGGCCTTGAAAACGACGCCCGGGCCACCGAGCGCCCGCGCATGATGCTGAATCTGGAACCGGCGAGCGCGCAACTGCTGAGCATCCTGGTTCGCGCGAGCGGCGCGACGCGCGCGCTGGAGATCGGAACGTCGAACGGTTACAGCACCATCTGGCTGGCATGGTCGCTCGCGCCGGCCGGCGGCCGCCTGATCAGCATTGACCGCAATCCCGACAAGCACGCCCTGGCGCGCGAAAATCTGCGTCGCGCGGAGTTGCTTGACCGCGTGGAGTTGCGCACCGGTGACGCCACGGAAATTGCCGCGGAACTGTCCGGCCCGTTCGATCTGGTGTTTCTGGACGCCGACCGCCGAAGTTTTCCGGATCAGATCAAAATTCTTTGGCCGAAGCTGGCGCCGAAAGTGCTGCTGATCGCGGACAATGTACTGTCGCATCCCGAGGAGATCGCCGAATATTTGAAATGGATTTCCAGCCGCGAAGATTTTCAGCACACCACGGTTCCGGTGGGCAAGGGGCTGAGCATCGCGTTTCGCGGATAGCCGCCCCATGTCTGCCGCGCGGCGGCCATTCTCAGCCTGAAGGGCGCCGCAGAAGCAGTTCGTTTTGTCATTCTGAGCGAAGCGAAGAATCTCTCTTGGTTTTTGCTCACACTTGGATCGAAGAGAGATTCTTCGCTTCGCTCAGAATGACACCGTTTTTTGCCCTGCGACACTTGGCGCTACTTCAGTTTGAATTTTTGCACGCGGCGCCCGTCCACGGACTCGCCTACGTAAATGTTGCCCTTGGAATCGACCGCCATGGTGTGGGCATGCATGAATTCGCCGACCTGGTGCCCAGGGCGGCCAAAGCTTCCCAGAACTTTTCCGGTCTCGCGGTCCGCGACGTCTACTTCCTCATCGATTTCATTGATCACGTACATGTATTTCTCGCCCGCATCGCGGGAGAATTCCACTGACGAGCACGAACCCACGAGAGCCGCGAAGCGCTGAGCGGCGACGGCGGACGACGCAGCCGGCGTCCACACTTTGTAACTGAAAGGCATGTCTTTCTTGAAATTTCCCATGGTGTCGAACAACTGCAGGCGGTTCATCCAGCGGTCGCAGACGTAAACGATTCCGTCGTTGCTCACGCGAACGCAGTGCGGAGTGGGCCGCGCAGCGGTGGCCGCTTCCTCTTGCGAACGGTGCAGCTTCCACTGGCGCAGGTAGTGGCCCTTGCTGTCAAAGACTACAATGCGGAAATTGTTTCCGCCCTTGCCCTTGGCATGGCCATCCGCGACGTACATGTCGCCGTTGTGCGGATCGAACGCGATTTCCGACACACGAAAGAATTGCGAGGGGCTGGTATTCAGCGGCGTGCCGTTGACGGTTCCGTCGGAGGAATCGAACACGCCCTTCTTTCCGATCTGCAGCAGCATTTCTTTTCCGTCGTGGGAATATTCCTGGATGATGCCGTCTTCGGATCCGTCGAGCCACACGTGGCCCTCATGATCCACCGCGCAGCCATGCAAATCCTTGGGCAGGATCTTGGCGTCGCCCCAGGCGTTCACTACTTTGCCGTCCGTATCCATTTCGAGGACGGGTGGCGCCGCCGTACCGGCGTTCAGTTCGTCGTCGGTCAGCCCTTCCAGGTGGCCGTCCATTCCGCCAACATCGCTGACGCGCTGGATAACAAAGACGTGGTCCTGGGCGTCGACGCACACGCCGCCGATTTCGCCGGTCACCCAGCGTTCCGGCAGAGGCTTGGGCCAGGAGGGATCCACTTCAAACCTGGGAACGCCGGACTGCGCCCGCAGCGCCGATGGGCCCAGCAAAAGAATCCCAAGGACCAGCGCGCCGCAAACTTTTCCTGTTCCTGCAATGATTGCCTGTAGCGTTCTGCTCACGGTTTCTCCCGGTTGCTGCCTGACGACGCGGTTGGCACACTCATCCTCAACCGCCATCAGAATAGCTTGGAAAATATTAGCTCAAAAATGTATGCAATTCCTCTAACAGCATATCCGGTTTTTCTTCGGCGATGAAGTGCCCGGTCGGCATTTCTTTGCCAGTAACGTTGGTGCCCTGCGCCTTCCAAACTTCCAGCACGTCGTACAGTTTCGGCCACGCCCCTCGCGCTCCCCAGAGCACCAGCAGCGGGCAGGAAATCTTGCGATCCAGGTCGGCGCCGTCGTGATCGAGGTCGATGGTGGCTCCGGCCCGGTAATCTTCGCAGGACGCGTGAATGGCGCCCGGCAACCGGAAGGCGCGCAGGTACTCGGCGAAGGCCTCCTTGCTCAGGATGCCGGGAGGGATGCGCTCGAACCGCGAGCGCAGCCAGACTTCGGAACTGTTAGCAATCAGGGTCTCCGGCAAGGGGGCTTTTTGGGTGAGAAACCACCAGTGAAAATTAGCGCTAGCCAGTTCGTTGGTCACGCTGTGCAGCACCTTGTAGGTCGGGACGATATCCAGAATCACCAGTTTGGTGAGGCGGTCCGGATGATCGAGAGCCAGGCGGTGCGCCACGCGGCCGCCGCGGTCGTGCCCCACCAGGGTGAATTTCTGAAAGCCCTGGCCGGCCATCAAGTCCACCAGGTCCTGGGCCATGGCGCGTTTGGAATAGTTCACATGGTTTTCGCCGCCTTCCGGTTTGCTGCTGTCACCGTAGCCGCGAAGATCGGCGGCCACCACGGTAAATTGTTTGGCGAGGCGTGGTGCGACGTCGCGCCATTCGATATGCGTCTGCGGATAGCCGTGCACCAGCAGCAGTGGCGGCCCGCTTCCCGCGGTTACAAAGTTGATGTTGGCGCCCGAGGTTTTTACCGAGCTGCGTTTGAACCCCGGAAAAAAATCGGCTGCGGCGGTTTTTCCCACAGTTTCCTCCGCACCGCTTTCGGAACGGGGAAATGCCGAGTTGGCCGAAGCCAGCGCGCCAATTCCCAGCGCGGTGGCCTTTTTCAGAAGTTCCCGACGGGCGTTTTCAGTCATTGCTGCGTCCCTCCCAGAGGTATCTAAGTACACGCTCGTCCTCACGAGCGCAAGCCCGAAGCCTGGACTCGCGCGGATCAGAATCCAAGATCGAAAGTACGATGGGCTGAAGGCGGAAGAATCAGGCAAGAATTCCGCGGTCGTTTCACCTGCGGAAAGATGAATCCCTACTTCTTCGGGGTCTGCGTCGACTTCTTATTGAACCCGATGAAGTCGGTGTTGTCCTCGCAGACATGCTCCATGATTTTCCAATCCGGCCGCAGCTGGAAGTTCAACTCAGCGCTCCAGGGCTTGGTGTAGGCTTTGGGGTCGTCGAGAGTGAGGTCGATGACCATTTTGTCCGGCTCGGTGCGCCGGATTTTCTCCACGAGATGCATGGCGTCGCTGTGCGGGTAGCCTTCGCGATCGAGCGTGGTTTTAGCGTTAAAACTCACCGTATCCGCGACCAGCGTGTCTCCGTCCCACTTGCCGATGGAGTCTCCCATCCACAACGCGCCGGCGTCCTTGTCGTGGGGTCGCCCGTCCGTGTAGATGCGCCGCACGAAGTGATCGAACTCAAACAGCATGATCACCTGGCCCGGGACCTGGACAATCTGCACCGGAAAGTTGAGAAGATAGATCCGCGGCACACCCGGCGGATAACAACTGAAAATAGGATCGCTCAACACGGTGCTGGGACTGGAGCTGCGGTACACGGAATTGGCGGCCTTGAATTTCGCTTGCGCCCACGGGGTCATCGGAGAGATGACCTTGCCGAAGTCCAGATTGATGGAGGCATGTCCAGGATCACGCAACCGGATCCAAAGCCCGGACAGATCCGCTGGGGGAGCCCCGGCTTCCGTCTTCGCCGTCGCCGTTTGGCCAGTGGATTGTGCCTGCAGGTACGGAGATACGCTAACCATCAGCGCCAGCGCAAGAATCAAGCCCAGCAAGTAATTGCGCATCAGAATACTTCTCCTGGCCGGTTTGCGTTTCTTACCGGACTCGCCCAAATGAAAGCTCATCAATCCTGCAATGAATTGGGGTCCAGCTCCTGCCCGTTCGACAAGACCACTTTCTGCAGGCGCAGGGTTTTTGCGCCGTTCTTGGGGCGATACCCGATCACGGTGATCTGATCGCCGGGTTTCATGATGTCCCGGCTCCAGCCGTGCCGGGTCAGGACGTTCGGGCTATTGGCTTCGCTGATCCAGGTTTCGGACTTGCCGTTGGCGTCCTTGGCCTCGACGGAAATCATCACATGGGGATTGTTGAACTGGTAGTCCGTTACCGTCCCCTTGATCGTGACCAATTTCGTCGTGTCGTAAGCGGAGGTCCCATGGTGCGCAAAAAGCGGAGCAGCAATCGTCAGCAGTACCGCGATTCCCGTAAACCATTTCCGTGCCCGAGTCTTCATCCTGCACCCCTGAGGTAATTGTGGCCCAACCGGGCAGTCCCGCGACGTACGGTCACGCCGAAGGCCCTGTGACGTTGTCCGGAAGTCGCCGTACCAGCCAGTATCCATGCCTATACCATTGCGGTCCCAGGGATGTCAAAGCGGAGTTAGGCTTTTGTTCCCCTGCCGCGCCCGCCGTCTCCGGCATTCCCCCTGCATTTTGGTGGCGGCCGGTGATGTCAAACTGCTCCACATTTCATCACGGATGTTATATATTAGTCATCTGAGCCGGGAGCCCAGCTGTAATGGTCTCTCTTCGTTCGAGGGCGGTTTGAAACTCAAGCATCTCGTCTGGCTGATTTGCCTGCTGCTTTTTATCGCCGCGGTCGATACGATTCCTGACCCGCCGGCCATAAATCCGCCCGCCGGCCATAGCTCTACTGTTGCCGCCGCGCACGACGGCGGGCCGTTGACGCTGTTCGACAAACAATGGCGGCTCGTTTCGAATTCGCCGCGCGGTTTCGTGCTGGGCTGGTTGACCGAACGATTTGCGCTGGTCGAAAAGCCCGTGAGCGCGTCCCTGCGCCCGCTGGTTGAGCATGCCTCCGATCCATCTCCTCCCGCCTGGTCCTGAAAATTCTGCAAATCCATCGTACGTGAAGCGAAGCATATCGGTTTTGTGTAAACCGAGTGGCCTGCATTCAACCCATTCTTGAATCCCTATTGCGATGAGGAGAAAACCATGATTGTAGGAGAACGCCTGCGAAATCTGCGTGAAGAACGGAATTTTTCCCAGGGTGAAATCGAAAAGCGTACCGGACTGCTCCGCTGCTACATTTCGCGTGTGGAGAACGGGCACACGGTACCTGCCGTGGAAACCCTGGAAAAATTCGCCCGAGCGCTTGAAGTGCCGATGTATCAGCTGCTATACGACGGCGAAAAACCGCCCCAGTTGCCCAGCGCGAAGAAACAGGCTGCTGGGGAACGGGTCTGGGGAAGTTCGGGAAAAGATGCACGAATGTTGACCAAGCTCCGCAAACTGCTGGGCAAAGCAAACGAAGAGGACACCCAACTGCTGCTTTCGATCGCCCAAAAAATGGCGAGAAAGAACAACGGCTGAGGCTGGCACTTCGGACCGCTTGAAAAAGGATGTTATCGCGGGCAGTGGCGACGTCGCCGCTGCCCGCGTTTGCTGTTCAAGCGGGCTTTTCTCGTATTCGTTGTATGATGTTTCGAGTTATTACCCCTCCGGTGGACGTAATTCAGAGACGTCATGAGTTGTTGGAGGCACGCGGATGAAATCGGCCCGGATACTGATTCCGTTTCTGGCGTTGATTTTCACCGCCGTTTGTTTCGGGCAGGGGAACCGCCGGGGGGCCGACCCAACAACGCGCGCGGCGACGGAAGCCATGCGCGACGGACGGTACACCGACGCTGAAAAGATTCTCACGACCGCCATTCACGAACTCGAAATAAACGATCCACGGAATCCTCAGGTGGCGAGGTATCTGAATACGCTCGCTGGCGTGCTTGGGTGGCTGGGCCGCGCCGATGAATCTATTGCTCTCGTGCAGCGGGCCTATGAAATCGACCTCGATGCTTACGGGCCCACGGATATGCGTCTTACGCAGGATCTTGCCAACCAGGCATCCTTCGCCCGGCGTTCGGGAGACCCACAAAAGATGGAACGGTTCATGAACCAAGCGCTGGAAATCGTGCGCGCGAATTCGGCCAACCTCAATTCGCAGCCGAATATCGGCATGGCAGAGGGAACGTACGCCAACCTCGTGAATTTCTATATCGGGGAGCATCGCTGGATCGAGGCGGACTCACTCCTACTGGATCTGACTCGGCTGTGTGGCCTGATCGGAGAGCCTTACCGGGCCGGGTACGAGCCTTGCGGCCGTCTGGCGGATGTCGTCACGCAGATTCATGACGCTGAAGGCAGGACCCCCGAAGTCGAGCATCTGCCTTACAACGGAAACTATCCTCGCGAACTTCAGGCTCTGAACGACTCCGCCCAGCGATTCGAAAAAGATGGGCTGTATCCTTCCGCTGAGGATGCCTACAATCGCGCTATCGCCGCGGCCGGCAGGATCGAGGCGGATCCGCACAATCTCTATAATGGCCTTGTGGTCACGGAAACGATTTTCCTTGGCCAGTTATTCGAAAAGGAAGGTTTCAAGGATCGCGCCGAGCAGGAATACAGAAGCGCGCTGCAGCAACAGGAAAAAAATGCCTCGGAGGCGGGACGCCAGTTCGAGGCCGCAACCCTGGCCCCCTCCCACCTTGTAGATCTGTATCGGGCGGAGGGGCGTCTGACGGACGCGGAAGCGGTCCTCCAGCAGGTGCTGGAGATCCAGGTGCAATCGCTTGGAGAGCGCCACCGGATCGTCGTGCAAACGCTGATCACGCTGGCTGGGTTGGATGAGGAAGAAGGTAAAGCGCACGAGGCGAAGTATGCGGAAGCAGCGCTAATTTACCAACGGGCTGTGGCAATTCAAGAAACCAACCTCGGACCGAAGCACCCGCAACTTCTCGGTCTCCTCGAACAATACGCCGAGGCACTAGAGAAATCGCATGACGTCGCAAAGGCTGCGGCAGTGCGCGCCCGCATCAAACAAATTTCATCCGCAAGCCAGGACGGCCCCAAGTAACATCGAACCAGCTCAGGGTGCGATCGACTGCGCGGCGTCAGCGCCCGCCATAGCAAATCAATTCGCGTCCATCGGCGAGGATCACTTTTTCGAGGCGCATGCTATAGGTTCCGTCGGTAATGCGGTGGCCGACCGCAGCGATCTGGTCACCGGGCTTCAGAGTATCCTTGTCCCAGCCGGTGTTGGCCATTCGACTGGGGCTGGGGCCGCCAGCGCTCCACTTTTGAATGTTGCCCCGGTCATCTTTCGTTTCGAAATTGATCCATACGTGCGGGTTGCCCCAGTCAAATTGCGTGACCGTGCCCTTCACCGTGGTGAGATTTTCCATGTCATAGCCGTGCCAGGCATGGTGGGCGAACACCGGAGCCGAAATCACGATGAGGCACCCGAGAAGAGCCCCGATTCCCAGCAGCCGAATTTTCATGATTACACCTCCATCCGCCGAACATCCACTTCTGACTTCCACGCCTGTCTCCACGTTTGACGTGAGTCTCAAAAGCCGGGTTGCCGAATTTCACGGCGACCCTCGCATGCCAATTCCAAAACCGTAGGCGTTTCACCGGGGCCGGGATTGGTATACCCTTAGGGCCAGAGAGTGCTTCAAGCGCCGCGGGCTTTGCAACCTTGGTCGAAGTTGCGGCGCGAATTCTGATTCTCAGTTGCGGATGAATCGTCCAGACCAACGAGGAGCAAATAATATGAGATCGACACCGGTGAATCGCGCGAATTGGATTTCTCGACACTTGCTGGCGATTCTGGTTCTGCTGGCGGCACCGCTGTTCGCGATTGGCGCGGCGCCCGCGAATGCCGCGGACGATTCCGCGAACAGCGGCTCGGACGCCGCGATCAAGGAAGTGGTGGCCGGATTCAGCAACGGCTGGAACACGCATGATGCGCACTCGATGTGCGCTTCGCTCGCGGACGATGTGGAGTGGGTGAATTGGCGCGGCGAGCCGCTCGGCACCCGCCAGGCCGTTGAGGACGAACACGCGCGGCTGTTCGCGGACCTCTACAAGAACACTCATCGCACGGACGTGGTGAAGACCATCCATTACCTCAGCGCGGAGCTGGCCGTGGTGGATGACTACTGGACGATGACCGGCGCGCGCAAACGCGACGGTTCGGACTGGCCGTATCGCGCAGGGTATTCCAATTTTGTGATGGCCAAGCGCAATGGACACTGGATCGTGGTCGTTTCGCACACCGCGGATTTCAACGCGCAAGCGCCGAAGTAGGACGATTTCTCGCCGCGCGCTTCTCATTTTCTGAGGCGCGCGTCCCGCGTTGTCATTCTGAACGCTCGCACCGAGGCGAAGCGAAGTCTCCCTCCTGGTTTCTGCTCTTACGCTGCAATCGAAGAGAGATTCTTCGCTTCGCTCAGAATGACAACCGTTTTCTTCTACTTTCTCGCTTTCAAATACCAGTCGAGAATTTCTTCTCCCGTCCAGTACAACACGCCATTGAACTTTGAGGTGTACTCGTAAATGGCCTCAAGGTACTTGATGCGCGAAGGCTGGCCGCTCAGGTAGGGGTGAATGGCAATGGCCATGATCTTCGGACGGTTGGCGCCTTCTTCATACAGCCGGTCGAAGGCATCCTTGCATTTTTGCGTCCAGTAGGGCGCCTCGTGATACTGCACGGCCATCACCGGAATGTCGTTGGTATCGAGCGAGTACGGCAGCGTGAATAGCGGCCCGTGCTTGGTCTCGATCTCGGCGGGTTCGTCGTCCCATACCCAGTCGCAAATGTATTTGATGCCGGCGGCCTTCAACTGGTCCGGCGTGTCGTAGGTTTCGGTGAGGCCGGGGCCCATCCATCCGATAGGCGGTTTGCCGGTGAAGGCCTGAATGGTTTTCACCGTGCGCTCGATCATCGCTGCGGGATCAGGTTCGCTGTGCATGGGGCGCTGGTCGAAGCTGTGGCCCATGAATTCCCATCCGGAATCCTTGCAGGCTTGCGCGATGCGCGGATAGTCGATGCACACGCGGGCATTGATGGAGAGTGACGGTCGAATCTTCAGGCGCTCGTAGAGCGCGTGAAAGCGCCAGAAGCCGACGCGCATGCCGTACTCGTGCCAGCTCCAGTTGGGGACGTCCGGCAGCGTGGTCACGCCGGTCGGCGGCACGAGCACCTGCCGCGGCATGGCCCGCGCGATGTCCCACACCTCGACGTTCACGATGGTCCAGATCACCACCCGCTCGCCATTTGGCAAATACAATTTCGGCCGGTCCACGATCGCCGAGTATTTTGCGCGTTCACTGGGAAGAGTCATTTCCAAACACCACTTTCCGATGGAATGTAAATTCGTTGCGGCGCATGCGGCGAACGCCGAAAGCGCTTACGAGGTCTGTATCAGGCGGGTTCGTTCCGTGTCAACTGCCGATTCGGCCGTCGAGAATATTCGTTTTGCGGAATGGACCAACCGGGACGATGAAACCCGGGCATGATTACCAACGTCTTAGCACCGAAGAAATTGCATTCAGGGCTTTGCGAACGGAAGCCTTCCGGGTGTAGAGTCCCGGTTGCCGGGATTTTCCAACACGCCATACAATCGGAACGTCACATTCGCTTCCCGGTCACGGCCGAACGGAAAATAAAACAATTCTCAAAGAGACGAAGGGAAAAACGACATGAAGATAGCTGCAGGATTTTTTCGCACGGCGGTGATTCTGGCGGCCGGCGCCGCGCTGTGCTCGGTGGGAAGCGTCCGGGCGTTGGCTCAGGGGGCAACTCCGGCGCCGCTCAGCAAAGTTACAGTATCCGATGAAGTGGCCAAGCGGACGTTGATGAAAGCGGTAATCAATGCCGACACCGCGCGAGCCATCGTCAACGCCTGCATCGAGTGGCAGAAGACGCAGCCCGGAAACCAATCGGTCGTCGTGTTTGTGCTGTCACCGACGGGCGACATCATCGACTCCCATGCGATGGACGGCGTGTTGCCCATCGGGGCGGAAACCGGATTGATGAAAGCCAAGACCGCGCTGTACGCACGGGGGTCCTCTGCTTCCGTGGCGCAGCGCTTTAATACCGTCGATGGACGGCTCATCCGGCTGGATCTCGGCAAGGCCGAAGGGCTCTCCTATTACTTCGTCCCGGGCGGCTTGCCAATCGTGGTGGAAAATCAGTTGATCGGTGCAATCGGAGTCGGCGGCGGCAATGCCGACGAACAGTGCGCCCACCAGGCGTTGGAGAAGGTGTTGGGGCCTCAGCCTCCGCTGGCGACGGCCGCGCCACCGGCTGCCGCGCCGATGCAAGGGCAGCCGCAACAGCGTTAAGCGTCCAGATATCAGCCGTTGCAGTTCGATCCGGCCTCTGGCGGGGCTATTCACGCCGCAGCCCCGCCAAGGCCTTCCCGTTTGCCTTCTGCGGCCGCATCCCGGTTTCGAAACGCTCGCCAGGGCCCACGCTGTGACCGTCGTCACCTTTATTTACCTTGCCTGTACTAACGGCCAGGTTTAGAACAGTACAGTACAGGATACAGCTCACGCGCGTCCCAGATGGCACGCTTATTGCCAGCCTGGAAATCTTACACGGAACACCGCTGGAGCCCAGCCGGGGAGTTTGACATTCTAGTTACGCACTCAAACTTCCTTGGACAAACCCAATTGCCACAATCACAGATCTCATCCCTCTGGAAGCAGCCGGACATCGCCGAGAAGTACCGGTCAGCGGTTTCTCTCCATAGCCATACCAATCAATCCAAAGAGAGCCTCCTCTTTATTCCGGAGTTTGCAGAGAAATGGCCGCTGTTGCGCTGGGCTCTCCGGGGACAGTGCAAGAAGTCTGTGCGGCCCGTCGATTTTGCGCAAGCCTACTGGACGCCGCCCCTGCCTCCGCAACTCGCATTCGAGGTGGAGAGTAATCAAATTGAGAATGACCTGGAACTAAACAGCCTCGTTTCGCTGACCGATCACGACAGTATCGGGGCGCCGGCCATCCTCAGGCAGCTTCCGGACCCGGTGCGAGTGCCGTACGCAGTGGAGTGGAGCGTCCCGTTTGAAGGGGCGGTCTTTCACCTGGGCATCCACAATTTGCCCGAGAGCCAGGCGCATCTGATCATGGACGACCTGGCCGCCTATACCCGCGAACCCTCCACGCCTCGGCTGATTGAGCTTTTGTCTTCTCTTCACGGCATTCCGGAAGTGCTGATCGTTTTCAATCATCCCCTGTGGGATCAGAAGTCCCTCGGAATAGCGCCATTCCAGGCCAGCCTCGAGAAGTTTCTGCAGCGCTACGTCACTTTATTCCACGCCTTCGAGCTCAACGCGATGCGCGGCTGGGCCGAGAACAAGGATGTCATTGAGCTGGCTGCGGTTTGGGATCGGCCGGTTGTCTCAGGCGGAGATCGCCACGGCTGCGAACCCAGCGGCGCGCTGAACCTGACGTGTGCCACCAGTTTTTCCGAGTTTGTCGACGAAATTCGCACGGACCAGCGCAGCCATATCGTTTTCATGCCGCAGTACGCCGAAGTGCTGGGCATCCGATTCATACAAACGGTCATCGATACCATTCGTGACTATCCCGAGCATCCCGCGGGTTCGCGCCGCTGGGATGAGCGCGTGTTTCACATGGATTTCCGGCTGGGCTGCTATCGCCCTTTATCGACGCTCTGGAAAGCCCCGCCGCCCTTTCTGGGCCACATCTTCGGCGTCTTTCGCATGATTGAAAATGCATCCGTGCGGCACGCGCTGAATTTCACGTTTCGCGGAAAGTCCGAAGTGCACCGGGCGCTGAAAATTCCGAGCGGAGTGAGCGCGTGATTCCTGGCAACATGAGGGTGGCGCTGTTTCCGTGCACCTACACGGAAATTGACGGCGTGGCCAACACCAGCCGTGAATTTGCCGCCTTCGCCAAGGCGCATGGACTACCCTTTCTGCTGGTGCACGCCGGTCCGGACAACGAAGTGCGGACCGATGGATCGGTGACCCGGGTGCAATTGCGCCGCGGCCCGATGAAGTTTCCCCTCGACGGGCATCACGAATTCGATCTTCTATTTTCTAGGCACTACTTGAAGGTGCAGCGCATCCTGCGCGAGTTCAGCCCCAACGTCGTGCACATCACCGGGCCGAGCGACGTGGGAATTCTGGGCGCGCTGCTGGCGCATAACATGGGCATTCCCCTCGCGGCTTCCTGGCAAACCAACCTGCATCAATTTGCCGGATGCCGTGTTTCGCGCCTGCTGTCTTCCTGGCCCGCGAATATCTCGACGAAATTGGCGGCCGCCGCGGAAGCCGGAAGTTTCCAGGCGGCGGCCCGCTTTTACAAAATTCCGCGGGTGCTGTTCACTCCGAACCGCGAGCTGGTCGAGTTGTTGGGACAGGCCACCGGCAAGCCGTGTTTCCTGATGTCGCATAGCGTGGATACCGAGGCCTTCAGTCCGAAATATCGGGATCGCGCCGAAGGGCCGTTCCGGATCGGCTACGTCGGGCGGCTCACGCCGGAAAAAAACGTGCGCTTCTTTGCGGAATTGGAGCGAAGCCTGCTCGCCAAAGGCAACCCGGAGTTTCGATTCGTCCTGATCGGTGAAGGCTCGGAAGAAGCGTGGCTTCGCGAGAACTTGCGGCAAGCCGAATTCCGCGGCTGGCTGACCGGGGAGCGGCTGTCACAAGAATTTGCTAATATGGATGCATTCGTCTTCCCTTCGGAAACGGACACGTTCGGCCTGGCGGTTCTGGAGGCGCTGGCCTCCGGAGTTCCGGCGATCGTCGCATCGCGCGGCGGTCCGGCCTTCACGGTTGAGGATGGCAAGTCTGGATATGTTGCCAACCGCTTCGATGAATTTGCTGTATTGCTTTCGACATTGATGATGGAACCCGAGTTGCACGATCGCATGCGATTGGAAGCCCGCCAGCGCGCCCTCTCCATCGGCTCTTGGGAACAGATTTTTGGCGGAATGTACCGGACCTACGAGCGTTACGCGCAAGCGGCGCCCGAAATGGAAAGCATTCTGCTGGAAGATGCCGGCAAGATTGTGAATAGCTGAAAGACGAATATCGTTTTACCAATGACCCGGTCGGAGAGGCCTGCGATTGTATGCCCAAGTGTAAACACGTTTTCCGCGCGTTGATTTCGTTCTTGTGGCTGGGATTCCTGCTGGCGCCCGCGGGAGCCCGCGCGCAATCCTCCATTCCTCCGGCAATCATCGAATCCCGGATGGATCTTTCGCAGGTGTTGGAATCCCTGATCCAGAAAAATATCGAGCGCGCGGATGCTCTGCAAAAGTATCAGGGCCGGCGCTTCTATAGCCTCGACTACACCGGCTTTCCCACGAATCTGCACGCCGAAATGGTCGTGGATATGGTTTACGACGCGCCCGCCACCAAGAAATTCAAGATTGTTTCCCAGAGCGGCCCGGAATGGATCATCGATAAAATTCTGAAACGCCTGCTGGACGCCGAAATGGAATCGATGACCGAGGAAAATCGCGCGCGTGTCGCCCTCAATTCCAGCAACTACAATTTCAGCGGACTGGAGCACGAGGACACGGCCGACAACTGCTCATTCTCCCTCGCCGTGGAGCCGAAAATTCCCAGCAAGCTTCTGTACCGCGGACGCATTTGGGTGGACAGCAAGGATTTCGCCGTGTGCCGCATTGAAGCCGAACCTTCCAGGAATCCTTCTTTCTGGATCAAGAAGACCGACATTCATCACTCGTACACCAAGATCGGTGATTTCTGGCTGCCGGCGAAGAACGAATCTGTTTCCATGGTGCGCGGAGGCGGGCGCGCGGTGCTGACCATCAAGTACAAGGACTACGAAATCCTCGCAGCGCGCGGCTTGAAGGGCAACGACCCTGCGCCATCTTCAGTCTCTCTGGCCATGCCGGTTCACGCGAATTAAGACGAATCAAGTAGGACAGGCTTCAGCCTGTCTGGTTTAGATTTACGCATGACGCTGGTCAAAACCAGACAGGCTGAAGCCTGTCCTACTTGATTTTCATAACATGGGGTGAGCCATCTGAACTGTCACCGAGTTTCACTTCCAGCCTGAATCGTCGTCTGATAGCTGTACGCTTCCAGCCACGCCCCGCCACGCTTGAACCAGATGCGCGTAACGTGCAGCGGCAAGCCATGCGCCGGCTGTTGCTTGGAAATCATCACCATCGCATCCCCGAATTCAAACATGCGCGCGGACACCAGCGGAAACGGCGCGATTCCCGCAACCTTCTGATTGTCCAGTCCGGCCATGCGTGCCGCCTTGTCGAGCGGACGATCGCTGTTGGAAGTCACCGCGAAAAATTCATCGGCAATGTGGGAGCCCCAGGCCGCGGAATCGTGCGCTGTCACGGCTCGCTCCACAGCCTGGTACGCGTGGATCACGTCGCGCTCGCCGTCGTTTTTCGGTTCAAAAGGCACAGTCGTACAGGGATTGTCGCATTTTTCGCTTCCCGCTTCGCCGGATGGCGGTGCGCCGCTCATCACCGCCTGGTACACCAGCAACTGCCAACGGCTGCCGCGATGAATCCAAATGCGCAGAACGTACAGCTTGCCGCTATTTTCCTGAATCACTCCGACCTGGCCGCCGTTCTGGTCGCTGACGTGTGCGGTTCGGTCACCCACACCGCCGCCTGGTTCCAACGCCAGTCCGCCTCTGGTCTTGATCGCCTGCAGGATTTGCGATTTGCTCCTTGTGTTTCCAGAGGAATCGATCCAGGTGAAGTTCGGGTCGAGCCAGTCGTCCTTGAGAGACGCGGTGGTGTTTCCCGCAGTGAACGCCGCGCCGTCCGCCCGCAGCAAATCTTCGCGGTTATCCGCAGCAATGGCGCGGCGGCTTCCCATGGCGGTCCACGCGCATGCGCAAAGTAGGGCGATTACAAACGTTGAGAAAAGCTTCATAAGGCGTTTCGCTTGTTGTTGGACACAGTGTCAGCGAATCTGGTTTTTGCCTGACTCAAAATCAAAACCAGACCGTCCGAAGACTGTCCTACTCCGTGAGGTTTAAGTCCAGCCCCGTCAAGCGGCGCTGAAACCCGGCGAACTGGCCGAAGAGCGGCAACGGCGCGCCATTATTATTGTACACGTCATGCGGATTTAGGCGGTTGGTCACGTCCAGCGAGAAGACTCCGATGTTGACTTTCTTGCGCTTGGCATTTTCCTTGAACGGCATGTGCACCGTGAATTCGCGGGAGAGTTTCACATCCAGAGAAAAGTAAACCGGGAAACGCAGGCTGTCCGGCACGCCGACATAATTCTGCAGCACATCGACGTTGGAATACGGGAAGCCGGTATGAAGGTCCGCCACCGGACTGAACACAAACTTCTTCGGCAACGTCACATAGCCCCAGGCCAGCACGCGGTTGGGGATGTCCGCCGGTTGCACTCCGTAGGCGTTGGGCCGGATCACCGGCGCCTGCACGGGCAGGAACGTATCGGAAAGCGTATTCAAGTCGCCGCGCGCGCGGCTCCAGGCATAGGAAACGTTCACCTCGTTGTGCTCGCCGGGGCGATAACGCGCGGTGATCTGCGCCTGGCGGTAGTTTGAGGTCCCGGTATTTTGAAGAACCATGAATCCCGACGTACCCGTGAGTGGAAGAATCGGATTCAAAACGAAAAGATTGGTGGTGTGAGTTTCGTAGTAGCCCACGCGCACGCTGAGGTTCTTTCGCAGCGGCGCTTCCGCCTCCAGATTCCACGTAAAGGTCCGGGTGCTGCTGTTGTCCATCATGGTCGACGTGTACACGGACGAATCCCGGGATTGATAGACGCTCTGCAGCGTGATCGGCTGGCCGGCCATTGGCCCGGACGCGAAAGTGATCACGCGATCCTGGAATCCGCCAAAACCGACGGCCAGCAGTGGAACGTGTCCGTAAATCAGGCCGGCGCCGGCGCGCAGCACCAACTTGGCATCCGGGAACGCGTAAGCTATGCCGGCACGCGGAGCGAAAGCCAGGTCCCGGCCCAGCGTTTGATGGGTCAGGCGGCCGCCGAAATTTACCGTCAGATTTCTGGAAATCGACCAGCGATCTTCCGCAAATTCCGATAGCTCGGCGTCGTTTCCGCGCAGGGCTCCTGGTCCCGCAAAGTTAATTGTTTCCGTCGGACTGCCGTCCTCGGCCAGCAAAGTAATCGGCCGCGACACGCTGCTTCCCGTGAAATTCCGGTACAAAAAATCCGTTCCGAACTGGACCCGATGGCTCCCCAGCCACGATAGCGTGGGCAATTGATAAACCGGCAGCGCCTCGATTTGATTCGCGTTACGCTCAAACGTGTTGAAGTAATTGCCGCCCCACCCTTCAGGGTTGATGGTCATATCCAGCGAGCCCTGGCCGCGTTGCACCGCATAAAAATTGGTGTAGCGGAAGACGGTGGTCAGAACCGCGCCGGAATCGAACTGGTAGGCGTCTGAAGCCCCGATGGATACACCGCGGCGGCGGAAATTCGCCGAGGCGGTTTGCGGGATCAAAGCGTCGATATTTCCGAACAAAATCGTTGAAGGAAATACGTTCACATTCACGCTGAGCAAGTGCTTCGGTGAGAACGTATATTGAAATTCGCTGAAGGACACCAGGCTGTAGGTGATGGTTTCATTCCACGGCCAGGTCAGGCCGTGCACCGGGTCCTTGCGGAATTCGTAGGTCATGTTTTCGGAGAAGCTGAGTTTGTTCTTGATGATGGGGCCGCCGAATTCCACGCCCGGCGTCATGTTTAACAGGCCGATCAAGTGATCGTTCTTGCCGCGGAAGGACGGCACCAGATCCAGAAACTTATAATTCCATCCTGGAACTGGAGGCTTGATATCAATGCGCGTCAGGCCGCCGGAAAATCCGCCATAGGTCGCGCTGTCCGGCGTGCTGAACACCTGGATGTTCTGAATCGCATTCACGGGGATCGGGATGGCAAAACTTCCCGAGACCGGGTCCACATTCTCCGCGGAGTCCACCAGCAGCATGCCCTGGCTTTCCGCCTGGCCGTTGAAGTTTAGTTTGCCTTCCTGCGTGCGGATGACGCTCGGGGAGATGGAAAGCGCCTCGGTAAATTTTTGCGTGCGCAGAGGCAGGTCTTCAAGTTGTTGATCGGTGACAGTGGCCGTTGCGCTGACGCTCTGCGTGGCGATTTCCGTGGCTTCGCCCTGCACCTCAATCTGCTGATCCACCGAAGCAATCTGCAGCGATGCATCCATCGTCAACGCCTGACCCGGCGCGAGTGTTACGGACCCGGTCCAGACCTGAAAGCCTTCCACGCTGGCTTCCAGCGTATAGCTGCCCGGCGTCAGATGCTTAAATTCGTACCGGCCTTCCGCGTCGGTGGACGCGGTTTGGGGCGCCGGTCCGGCGGCAGCCGCTGTCAGCTTGACCGTGACTCCGGCAAGAGTATTTGCGGTCTGCTCTCCGTTAGTGGTCGTGACTTTGCCGGAAATTGACGCGGAGATCGCTGGGATCACCGGCGCAGCCCCGCCTTTAGTGCCGGCCCCTGGTTGCTGGGCGCGCCCGGACGTGCTGCAGGCGCAAATCAGCGCCGCGATCAGCAGCCCGCTGCGCAGACGACACCAGACAAATTCGTTCAAGCCGCGCCAGGATTTCGGCACATCACTCCACGATCGGCAGGAAACAGGATGACGTTTCGGAAGCCGTTCCGACGCTTCCGAGGTGCAGGATGCGCTACTTTTTGCGCGAGCGGGACGATACCCGCGGTGACAGGATGGTTTTCCGCGTAAAAGCAGTTACCGTGCTTCTCATGTTCGCTTGTTTCTGGCCTGGCTCCAAGTACCACGTTGCCGCGACTTTCGCAATCGGTTACTCGGAGATGGAGCGATTTCCCGCAGCCGCCATGCGCGGCGACATACACGTTGCTACCCGCGCGGAATACCGGAATTTTGATGTACGTGGTTCCGTGGCCCTCGTGTAGAATTGGCTCCCGCCTGAGACGCTGGCTTGTCATCCCCGGATGTTCTCGGCCGCGATCATGATCCAGCTCACCAACGTCTCCAAAACTTACGGGGATCAAGGGGCCGTTCAGGCCCTGCATAGTCTAAGTTTACTGGTCGAGCAGGGAGAGCGCGTCGCGGTCATGGGGCCTTCCGGCTCCGGGAAATCGACGCTACTAAACCTGATTTGCGGTCTCGATCAACCCACCTCCGGCTCCATCAAATTGGAGGGAATCGAGTTGGCCGAGCTGGACGATGACCGGCGCACCCGCCTGCGGCGCGAAAAGCTTGGAATGATTTTTCAGACTTTCAATCTTCTCCCGACGCTGACGGCGCTGGAAAATGTCGCTCTGCCGCTGCGTCTGCAAGGGGTTCGGAAGCGCGAGACCGACGATCGCTCCCGCGCCATGCTGGAACGTGTGGGCCTCAAGATCCGCTCGCACCACCGTCCCGACGAGCTTTCCGGAGGCGAGCGCCAGCGCGTGGCCATTGCCCGCGCCCTGGTTTTCCGGCCGCCCATCCTGCTGGGCGATGAGCCAACGGGCAATCTGGATTCCGCCACGGGCGAAGAAATACTTCGCCTGCTCGACAATCTGCACAACGAATTCAACAACACCATCTTGCTGGTCACGCACAATGACCTTGCCGCGGCTTTTTGCGATCGCATTCTGACCTTGCGCGATGGCCAGTTCGTGAAGGAAGTGCGGACCGGACGAACCGGAACCGCGGACCCGGGTGAACGTTAATGCTCGGAGTGATGTGGCTCATCACTTTCAAACAGTGGCGCGCCCACCGGCTGCGCGTGGCGTTAACCACGCTGGGCATCGCCCTCGGCGTGGCCGTGTTTTTTGCCATCCGCACCGGTAACGCCACCCTGCTCGATTCCCTCCGCGCCACCGTTGAAAAACTGGCGGGCAAGTCCACGTTGGAAATTACCGCCGGAGAATCCGGATTCTCCGAAAAAGTACTGGACACTGTGCGCGCAACCCCCGGCGTGCAGCTTGCCGAACCCATCATCGAGACCATGGTGCAGACTTCCTATGCGGACGAAGGCACCCTCCTGGTCTTGGGCGTCGATACCACCGGAGACCACCAGCTTCGCGACTACCAATTCGATCAGGCCCAGACGCAGATTGCCGATCCGCTGGTCTTTCTGGCGCAGCCCAATTCCATCCTGCTGTCGCGCTCCTTTGCCGACCGCCACGGACTGAAGGTCGGCGACAAGATGACGCTCTTCGCTTCCGACGGGAAGAAAGAGTTCACGGTGGAGGGAACTTTCAAGCCCATTGGCGTCGGAGCGGTCTTTGGCGGCAATGTCGCGGTCATGGACGTTTACTCCGCGCAAGTAGTTTTTCATCGGGGACGCAAATTCGATCGCATTGACCTGATGAACTCTGCCAGCGTGCCGGTGGAAACCGTGCAACAGCGGTTGCGCGCAGAGCTGCCGCCCGGGGTGGAAGTGGAGAGGCCGGAAGTTCGCGGACAGGCGCTGGAGAACGCGGTGACCGCGATGCGCGTGGGCATCCTAATCACCAGCTTCGTCGCGCTGCTCGTCGGCGTGTACATTATTTTCAATTCCTTCACCATCGCCGTGAACCAGCGCTGGAAGGAAATCGGCATCCTGCGCGCCGTGGGCGTCGAGCAGCGCAACGTAAGCGTGATGTTCTTGTGCGAAGCGCTGCTCATGGGGGTGATCGGTTCGCTGGTGGGGATTGCCGGGGGATTTTTTCTGGCGTCGGCGGCCAACCGCGTGATGCGCGGCATGGTCGCTGCGGTGTACGGAGTGGTGGCCACGGCCGCGCCCGCGCAATTTCATCTGGATCAGTGCATTCTGGCGTTCGTTCTGGGAGTCGCCGCGTCGGTGATCGGGGCGTGGTTCCCGGCGCACGGCGCGGCCTCACTGGACCCGGCGCTGGCATTGCACAACATTGAAGCGCGCCACCGGGAAACCGTGCTGGGCTGGAGGCGCGTGGGCGGGGGACTCTTGTTGATTCTCGCGGGCGCGGCGCTGGTAATGTGGACTCCGCGCACCCTGGGCCTGCCGATCCAATTCCTCTTCGCAACCATCGTTCTGCTGGGCCTCACCGTTGTCCTGCCGAAACTGGTTTTGTGGGCGGCGCGCGTGTTGCGCCCGCTGCTGAGTTGGATCGGAGGATCGGAAGGCGCGCTCGCGGCAGACGCCATGATCCAAACGCCCCGGCGGAGTGCCGCGACGGTTGGCGCGCTGATGGTCGGGCTGATGTTCGTCTTCTCCACCACGTCCTACATCCAGAGTTACCGGCAGATGATCGACCGCTGGATGAATCAGGTTCTTAACGCCGACATTTTCGTGGCCACTTCGGCCATGCTGCGCTCCACCAGCTACCATTTCACCGAGGACCTGGGCCGGCAGATCTCCGCGCTTCCCGGAGTGGCCCATGTGGAAAATGTTCGCTTCACCGCGATTCCCTACAAGGGCGACACGGCGGCCGTAATTGCCATCGAAATGGATGGGTTCCTGGCGCGTTCGCAAAAGGCCATCGAAGGCGCGGACTCGCGGACCGTTCACGAGAAACTCGTTCAGGGCGATGGCGTGCTGGTGTCGCGAAATTTCGCGTTGCGCTTCGGCGCTGGAATCGGGAATTCGGTGACTCTCGAATCGCCCACCGGGCCGCTAGTTCGGCCGATCCTAGGTTTTCTCGATGACTATCGTTCGGAGAAGGGCACTATTTTTATGGACCGCGCGCTGTACAAAAAATATTGGGGCGACGATGCCGTCGATTTCATCGACGTCGATCTCAATCCGGGCGTGGACCAAGTGTCGATGAAGCAGCAGATCGAGCGGCTGACCGCCGGCTCCTTTCACGCGTTCGTCTACACCAATGCCGAGTTCAAGCTCTGGATCTCCAGCCTGGTGGACCAGTTCTTCACGCTCAACTACATGCAACTGGTGGTGGCGGTGCTGATCGCCATTCTCGGAATTGTAAACACCCTGCTGATTTCCGTGTCCGAGCGGCGGCGCGAAATCGGCATCGTGCGCGCCATCGGCGGATTGCGCGCGCAGATTCGCAAACTGGTTTTGCTGGAGGCCGTGGCGGTGGCCATCGTCGGCGTGTTCGTGGGTTCGGTAGCCGGCGTGCTGAATACTGTGTTCATGTCCCATACCGTTTCCATCGTGCTGGCGGGATATTCGGTGCCATTTTATTTCCCGTGGAAGTTTGTTCTGCTGTCCGTGCCCGTCGTGACCGCCGTGTCGCTCGCGGCCGGCTGGTGGCCGGCGCGGCACGCCGCGTCCATGCAGGTGATTGAGGCGATCGGCTATGAATAGGAACTCTCGAGCGTTGCAGTTGCTTCGGCGAATCGGTTGGCACGCCGCGGCGCTCTTGCTGGCGCTGTGCGTGTATGGCGCGGCGCCCGGATTCGGCCAGGCGGACGCCAAAGCCATCATGGCCCGCGTCTACGAACAGGACACCAGCCATGACGCCACGCTGCGGGCCACGCTGGAAGTCACGGACAAGGAAGGGCACTCCGTAAAGAAGCGCTTCACGCTGAATCGTATCGGATCGTTCGGCAACGGCAAGATTCTGGTTCGCTTCACCGAGCCGCCGGAAATTCGCGGCGTCACGCTGCTTTCTGTCAAAGAGCCGGGCCTGAACGAACAGCAGTGGATCTATACCCCGGCCACCGAACGGGTGCGCAGCGTGGCCCCGCGGGAGCGCTCCGAGCGGTTTGCGGGTAGCGACTTCACGTACGAGGATATTGCCGAGCGCTCGCTTGATGATTTTACGTATCAGGTACTGCCTGCTGAAGATATTATTGATAATCATAAAACAATCAAGATAATGGCCACTCCGGTGACACCGGAACGTTCACAATATAAATATATTTATTACTGGGTGGCCCAGGATGTACCCTGCATCCTGCATGCTGAGATGTACGACCAGGAAGGGCGCAAGGTGCGCGAGATGCACGCCACCGGACTGCGCAAAGAAAAGGAAATCTGGGGCGCCCGCAGGACAGAAATGCGATCGGTTCTCGAAGGCACGAAATCGGTTTTGACCATTGACGAAATTCATCTGAACACCGGGTTGGACGCCAAGATGTTCACCCCGGAGGCGCTGGAAACAGAGAAGTAACGTGCGAGCGCCGCAATGTGAGAGATACGGCACGAAGCCTCGCGTTCTGGCGGTAAATAGTGGATCTTCTGCTCCGGGAGAGCTGAACATTGGCCAATTCTTCATCTGAAGGCGAGGCGCGCTTCCAAAATTTAATTGAGTTGCTCCAGGTTAGAACGGCGGAGCACGGCGCGCGCACCGCTTTTCGGTACCTTGCGGACGGAGAGACCGAAGAATCCCGCATTACCTATGAAGATTTGGAATCGCGCGCCCGCGCCATCGCCGCTGCGCTTGCTCCACACGCCGCGCCGGGTGATCGCGCGCTGCTTTTCTATTCCGCCGGGCTGGAATTCATCGCCGCGTTCTGGGGTTGTGTCTATGCCGGAGTTGTCGCCGTTCCGGTTTTTCCTGCGCGCCTGCATCGCCAGATTCCCCGCCTGCTTTCCATCGTTGCGGATTCCGAAGCCAAACTGGTTCTGACGACCGCAAAGATACGGCGGCAAGCCGATGATTTATTCAAGCGCGCGCCGGAATTGAAAAAGTTGCAGTGGCTGGCCACTGACGGTGTGCCGGCCGCGGGCGGCGAAGAATGGCGCATACCCCAGGCCGGCCTCGAGACGCTGGCGTTTCTCCAGTACACCTCGGGCTCAACGGCCGCGCCCCGCGGCGTGATGGTGACGCACGGAAATCTGCTGCACAATTTGGCCTGCCTGCGCGAAGTATTCCAGTTCTCGCCGGACAGCGTCGGCGTCACTTGGCTGCCGCACTACCATGACATGGGGCTGATCGGCGGATTGCTGCAGCCGCTTTACGCCGGCGGCGAGATGATCGTGATGCCGCCCTCGTCCTTTCTGCAGCGCCCTTTGCGCTGGCTCGCGGCGGTGACCCGCTACCGCGCAACCACCATGGTCGCGCCGAATTTTGCCTACGAACTCTGCGCGCAAAAAATCACCGCCGAGCAGCGCGCCGCCCTCAATCTGGCCAGCGTGAAGGTGGCGCTGTGCGGCGCCGAGCCGGTGCGCCCGGACACCCTGGCGCAGTTCGCTGAGGCATTTGCCCCGTGCGGATTTCGCGCCGACTCGTTTCGTCCGGCGTACGGCCTGGCCGAAGCAACCCTCATCGTGTCCGGACATTCGCAAGACGGCGCGCTTTTCACCCCCACCGTGGCGGCCGCCGATTTGCAGAAGAACCGCGTCAAAATTGAGAAGAAAGATTCCGCGGGCGGCCGCGTCCTGGTCGGCTGCGGAGGAATCGCGCCCGGCCTCACCGTAAAAATCGTCGATCGGGAAACTCTTGCTCCGAGCGCAGCGGACCGCGTCGGAGAAATCTGGATTGCGGGTCCCAGCGTGGCGCGCGGCTACTGGCGCAAGCAGGAAGAAACCAGGCAAACCTTCGGCGCGCGCCTGGCGAGTGGCGAGGGACCGTTCCTTCGCACCGGCGACCTTGGATTTCTGGATCGCGGGCAACTTTTTGTTACCGGCCGCGTGAAGGATCTGATCATCATTCGCGGCTCCAATCACTATCCCCAGGATCTTGAACATACCGTCGAGCGCAGCCATCGCGCGCTGCGGCCCGCGTCCGGCGCGGCATTTTCGATCGATGAGGACGGAGTCGAGAGGCTGGTCATTGTTCAGGAAGTGAACGATCCCGCTTCACTCCCCTCCGAGGATGTAGTCGCCGCAATCCGTCGCGCGCTGAACGAATCGCACGAAGTTCATCCCGATGCCATCGTTCTGATCGAGCCGCGCAGCATTCCCAGAACCTCCAGCGGAAAAATCCAGCGCTATGCCTGCCGGGAAGCCTTTCTTGCCGGAACGCTCGACGTCGCCCATGAGTGGCGCGATCACGAAGGCCGCGCCGATCGTAAGCAGAACGGCGCCAGCCATCCGCGCAGCGGGTTGGTGTGGGACTACCTGAGCACACAATCCTATTCGCACCGCCTGGCGGGCAACGCTAACGGAAACGGGCGCGCTCAAGAAACGGCCGACCGCGAACATCGCGCGCTGTCCCGGCGATCCCAACCGGGCGGCGCCGAACCCGTCGCCATCGTCGGAATGGGCTGCAGATTTCCCGGCGCGGCGGGCCTCGAGGAATTCTGGACGCTGCTGCGCGACGGCGTGGATGCCATCACGGAAATTCCGCGTGAGCGTTGGGACGTGGATGCGCTGTACGACCCGCTTCCCGGAACACTGGCTCGGATGAGCACGCGCTGGGGCGGGTTTCTCCCCGGCCTCGATCGCTTCGATCCCCACTTTTTCGGCATCTCGCCGCGTGAAGCCGCGGCCATGGACCCGCAGCAGCGCCTCCTGCTCGAAGTTACCTGGGAAGCGCTCGAGAACGCCGGGCAGCCTCCCGACAAGCTGGCAGGAACGCGGACCGGTGTCTTCGTTGGGATTGGCGGATTCGATTACTCCAACGTGATCATGAATTATCAGGATCACCTGAAAGTGATCAACGCCTACCTCGGGACTGGTAACGCGCACAGTATCGCTGCGAATCGCATTTCCTACCTGCTCGATCTTCGCGGACCGAGCGTAGCAATCGATACCGCGTGTTCGTCATCGCTCGTCGCGATTCACATGGCGTGTGATAGCTTGCGCAGCGCGCAGTCCGATCTGGCCATTGCCGGCGCCGTCAACCTGATCCTTTCTCCGGAAGTCACGATTGCTTTCTCGCACGCCCGCATGATGGCCGCCGACGGCCGCTGCAAGACGTTCGATGCCAAGGCCGACGGCTACGTTCGCGCCGAGGGCTGCGGCACTGTGATTCTGAAACGCCTCTCGGACGCGCTGCGCGATCGCGACCAGATTCTTGCGGTGATTCGCGGCACGGCCGTCAACCAGGATGGCCGCACGGCGGGCATCGCCGCGCCGAATGCCTCCGCGCAGCAAGCCGTCATCCGCGAGGCGCTATCCCAGGCGGGAGTGGCGCCCGGCGACCTCACCTATCTGGAAGCGCACGGCACCGGGACATCGATCGGCGATCCGATCGAAGTCGAAGCCGTTAAAGCCGTGCTGGGCAAGACTGCCGGCGGCAATCTTCCATGCGTCATGGGTTCGGTGAAGGCCAACATCGGCCACCTGGAAAATGCGTCGGGAATGGCCAGCCTCGCGAAAGTTCTCGGCTGTCTCGAACACGATGAAATTCCCGGCCAGCTGCATTTCAACAAACTCAACCCGCGCATTTCGCTGGATGGCACGCGCATCGTCATCCCCACCAAAGTGCAGCCGTGGCCGCACACGACGAAGCGCCTCGCCGGCATCAGCAGTTTCGGATTTGGCGGCACCAACGCGCACATCATCGTTGAGGAAGCCCCGGCGCGCCTGCAGCCGGAAGGATTGCCGAGCCGCCCTTGCCATATTTTGACTCTCTCCGCGCGCACTGAGACCGCGTTGAAAACTCTGGCCGGCCGCTATGAGCGGCATCTCGCCGAACATTCCGAAGACGATCTGATGAACATTTGCTTCACCGCCAACGCCGGCCGCTCGCATTTCGCGCGCCGCGTTGCCGTGGTGGGCGAGAGCAAGGGGCAGCTGCGCAAAGCCCTGGCCAGCTTTGTGTCCGGACATACCGTGACCAAGGCTCCCGCGGAACTCTTCGCCGGACATTCGGCGCGAAAAGACGGTCCGCGCGTGGCGTTTCTTTTTGGCGGAGAGGAATCCAACGCGCGCGCCGCCTACGAGCTTTACGGCACGCAGCCGGTCTTTCGCTCGGCCATGGACCGTTGCGCGCGCTTTTTGAATTTGCACTCGGATGAGCAGTTGCTCGTGGCGCTTTCCGCCGAACAAAGCAAAACGGAACGCCGCGACGCGGCGTTGTTCGCCCTGGAGTTTGCCCTGGCGGAACTGTGGCGCTCCTGGGGCATCGCACCGGATGCGGTGCTGGGCGCGGGTGTCGGCGAATACGCCGCGGCGGCGATCGCCGGGGTGCTGAGTTGTGAAGATGCGCTCACGCTGCTCGTCCGGCGCGCCCGCCTGCTGCAGCTCGCTGTTCACGAGGGCGAACTCAATCGCATGCTCGATGAATTCGAGCGCGCCGCGCAAACCGTGAAGTTCCAGCTACCCGCTGTGCCGCACGTTTCCGGCATTCGCGGAAAACTTTTGGCGGAGGGCGAGATTCCCGGGGCGCAGTACTGGCGCCTTCACGTTCTGCAGGACGTGCGGCTGGAGGAGGGAATCGAAACTCTATCCGCCCTGGGTCACGATCATTTTCTGGAAGTGGGACCTCCAGGCCAGTTCTCGGAAATCGCCAGTCTCCGCGAGCCCGGACGCAAGGCCACCGTGCTTTCTTCTCTAGAAAGCGATCGCGGCGGTTGGCAAACCATGCTCGCCAGCCTGGCCTCCTTGTACGTCCGCGGCGCGAGCGTCGATTGGAGCGCCTTCGATCAGCCCTACCAGCCGATGAAAGTCTCTTTGCCCACGTATCCCTTTGAGCGCGAACGCTGCTGGGAAGACGCGTACTCCGAGCCCGGCGCAAAGAAGGCCGTCAAGACGCCGCATCCGTTGCTCGGAGAGCGTGTGAATTCCGCTCTGCCCATGGCGCAATTTCAGAGCAAAATTGGAACGGATACTCTTCGCTATCTGAAAGACCATAAGGTGCAAGGCTCGGTCGTCTTCCCCGCGGCCGCGTACCTGGAAATTGCGCGCGCGGCTTCCGCGGAACTCCTCGGGGCCGGCGCCCCGGTGTTGTCGAACGTGGTGTTTCAGGAAGCGCTGATTCTTCCCGCCGCGGGAACGCGCATCCTTCAGCTGGTCGCTTCGCCGGCGTCCAGCGGCAGCGTCTCGTTTCAGATTTACAGCTCCAGCGCCAGCCTCAACGGCAACCATGAAAATGCCGCGTGGACGCTCCACGCCTCCGGCGACATGCGCATGGAAGCTGTCGATTTCGGACGGTGCGATGAAGATCAGTACAGCCTCGATGAAATCCGGGCGCGCTGCCCGCAACGCAAAACCTCGGCCCAACTTTATGCCTCACTGAAAAACGCCGGCCTCGACTACGGCCCGGCCTTCCAGGGAGTCCAGCAAGTGTGGTGCGGCGAGCGCGAAGCGCTGGGCGAAGTGCGGCTGCCGGCGGGCACGGTTTCTCAGTCGGCGGGAAAATCAGAAAGTAACGGCATTCATCCCGCGTTGCTGGATTCCTGTCTGCAGGTGCTCGCGGCGGCGCTGCCGGACGACGCAGCGAATTCCGCACGGAAACGAATTTATCTGCCGAGCGGAGTAGCCGGCCTGCGATTTTTGGCGCAGCCCGATTCGCGACTCTTCAGCCATTGTGTGGTGCGGCCCGGCCATGACCTCGGAAAAGAATTTCTCGAGGCGGACATTCGTCTGCTCGATCAGGACGGTTGCGTGGTCTGCGAGCTCCAGAAGTTTCGAATGAAACTTGTCGCAGGAGAAGCCGACCGGGAAGCGCGTGAGAATCCCGCGGACTTGCTCTATGACATCACCTGGGTCGCCAAGAAATCTGCGGCCCCGCGAAACCTCGGGGCCCCTCAAGCTGCTTCCTGGTTTCTGCTCGCCGATCGCGGCGGCCTAGCCGTCTCGCTGGCAGCCCATCTCCAGTCACAGGGTCAAAATTGCACCGTCGCGAGCCGGGAAGAATCAGGCGGCAAAAAACTTCCTGAGGATTGCGGCAATATCGTTGACCTTTCGGGTCTCGACCTTTGCGATCTCACCGTCCGGCCAGAGGCAATCCTGGAAGCGCAGGCCCAGTGGATTGAAACGCTGCAAACCGTGCAGACTTTGGTTCGCGAAGCGAAAGGAGCCAAGCGGCGCCTGTGGATCGTGACGCGCGGAGCTCAGGCCGCAGGTGCGACTCCTGCGCCTCTCGCGCTGGCCCAGACTCCACTTTGGGGTCTGGCCAAGTCAATCGACCTCGAGCATGCCGATCTTGGATGCACGCGGATTGACCTCGATCCGGAAGCCGGCGCCGACGACGTAACCGCGCTTGCCGAGGAATTGACGCTCCCCGGCGCGGAACGGGAAGTGGCCTTTCGAAAAGGAACGCGATACGTCGCCCGTCTCGCGCCGCGCGCGGCGAAACTTTCCAGCGCCACGCTTCTCGATGTGCCCGAGGGCGACTCCTTCCGCCTGGATATTTCCCGCCCTGGAAATCTCGATAATTTATTGCTGCGCGACGCATCCCGGCCGGAGCCGCAGGCCGGCGAAGTTGAAATACGCGTCAGTTCCGCGGGCCTGAACTTCCGCGACGTCATGAATGCCGCCGGCGTGTATCCCGGTGGGCCGATTCCCTTCGGCGCAGAGTGCGCTGGAACCATTTCCGCGGTTGGCTCGGGCGTCACCGACCTGAAGCTGGGCGACGAAGTGATCGCCGTGACCAACGCTAGCTTTGCCGCGTTCGCTCTGGCCGATTCTCGCGCCGTCGTTAGAAAACCTTCGGCGTTCAGCTCCGGACAAGCGGCCACCATTCCGATTGCGTTTTTGACGGCCTACTATTCGCTGCACCACTTGGCGAGGCTTTCGCGCGGCGAGCGCGTGCTGATTCACGCCGCCGCCGGCGGAGTCGGTCTCGCCGCCGTGCAGCTCGCCCAGCTGGCCGGCGCCGAGATTTTCGCTACCGCGGGCTCTCCAGAGAAGCGCTCCTATCTGAAATCCATGCGCGTGCCGCACATCATGGACTCGCGCTCGCTGAACTTCGCCGACGAAATCATGAAGACGACCGGCGGCCGCGGCGTTGACGTCGTTCTCAACTCTCTCCCCGGCGAATACATCACGCGCAGCCTGTCGATTCTCGCCGCCTACGGGCGATTCGTTGAAATTGGAAAAACGGATATTTATCAGAACAAGCCGATGGGGCTGTTTCCGTTTCGCAACAATCTTTCCTATTTCGCGCTGGATCTCGAACGCGTTTGCCGCGAACGGCCCGCCCTCGTTCGCTCCATGCTTCTCGAACTGATGGAGCTGTTCCAGAAGAACAGTTTGAAGCCCCTGCCGCACAATATTTTCCCGGTCGAGGATGCCGCCAACGCGTTTCGTTACATGGCGCGGCGCAAGAATATCGGAAAGGTGGTGCTCTCGTTCACCAGCGTCGAATCGAGGGATCGCTCGGTGCGGTCCATCACTCTGCGGGCTGACGCGACCTATCTGATTACCGGAGGGCACGGTGGCCTGGGCCTGGCCGTCGCGCGGTGGCTGGTCGAGAAAGGCGCGCGCCATCTCGTTCTGCTCGGCCGCAGCGGCCCATCGGCGGCGGGAACGGAGCTGGCCGCCGAGCTCTCGGCCAAAGGTGTCACCATCACCACGATCCAGGCTGACATTGCCAATCGGGACGACCTAGCCCGAGCGCTCTCTGAAATTCGCGCCAACTTGCCCCCTTTGCGGGGCGTGATTCATGCTGCAGGCGTGCTGGACGATCACCTGCTCATGAATCTTGACGCGGAAAGTTTCCGCCGCGTTCTCGCTCCCAAGGTTTTCGGAGCATGGAATCTGCACACGCTGACCGCGGAATTACCACTCGATTTCTTCGTGGTTTTTTCATCCGTGGCGTCGGTTCTGGGTTCGCCGGGTCAGGCCAACTACGCCGCCGCCAACGCATTCCTGGACGGCCTGGCGCACCATCGCCGCACGCAAGGCCTGCCATGTCTCTCGGTGAACTGGGGACCGTGGGCGGAGGTCGGCATGGCGGCCCGCGCGTCCGGCGCCCGCGCTCCGGCTTCCCGCGTGATGCATGCGCTCGCGCCGGGCCAGGCGCTCGCCGCGCTCAATCGTCTTTTCGAAAAGAACGCGCCGGCTCAGGCCGTCGCAATGTCCGTGGATTGGGCGCAATTGGCGCGCTCATTCAGCGGCCAGCAGCCTCCGTCGCTGATCTCGGACATCCTCCGCGAAAAAGCGCGCCCCGACTCCGCCAAGGCCGCTCGCGAATCGGCGCCACGCCTCTCCTTGCAGGAACTTTTGGCCGTTCCGCCGGCCGGCCGCCACGCCGCACTTCTTGCGCACGTTCAGAAAAGCCTGGCGCAGGTGATGGTTCTTGACGCGCTTGAGCTCGATCCCGAGGAATCGTTGAGCAATCTCGGGCTCGACTCTCTGATGGCGCTCGAGTTGCAGCACTCGCTGGAAGAATCTTTTGGCGTGAAGCTGCCGATCGAATTGCTGATGGGCGTGCCGAGCCTGAATGAATTTGTGACCCGGCTGCTGGACCTTCTGAATAAGTCCGAATCCCCAATCGACTCTGACGCCATTCCTGCAACGGCGTCCCAGAAGGAAGGAGCGCGAGAGGTCTTGCCGCCTATTCTGGAGACATGACGCAACTTGACTGTAGCGCCCGCCTTCAGGCGGGCATTGCCGCGTACCACGGATGCCCGCCTGAAGGCGGGCGCTACAGACCGTCTTAAGATTTCACGCCGCCCTTGCGAAGAAACGTCATCATCGGGCACCAGTTCGTAAACGCCGACTGGAACAGATTCAGGCCGACAAAAGCCGTCAGCAGGAACCAGTACGGACTCACCCAGTAACCCAGGGCCAGCGAGATCGCAACCATTGCGCCCGCGATCATCCGAATATAGCGTTCAACGGTCATCGTTCACCTCGCGTCGTTCTCCGCTCCTCTTTCTCCGCTCTCAAACAATCGTTCAGACGGCCATTTCGACGGGAGCCTCCGGCTGGCATTTCGTCTTTTCTTCCAGAATTTCACAGCTGGTGTGCAAGCTGGCCGTCTTTTTCACCATGGCGCCCACCGAACAATATTTTTCCTCGGACAGACGGATGGCCTCGTTCACCGCGTTTCGATCGACGTCATAGCCGGTGATCACGTGAACGATGCGGACATTCGTGAAGACCTGCGGCGGCCGTTCGGCTTGATCGGCCTCAACGCTCACTTCGTAGCCGGTCACCCTCTGGTGAAATTTTTGGCGAAGAATCGTAATCACGTCGAACGCGGTGCAGCCCGCCAGGGCCACCGCCACCAGTTCAATGGGTTTCGGCCCGGTTCCGCCCGCCGGATCGTCCAGCAGCATGTGATGGCCGCTCCCGCTCGTCGCAGCGAACTGGCGCTGCGCGTTAAATGGTTGTGTTAGCTGAACTTTTGCGGTGATCATATCCGCCTCCCGCACTCCAAATCATGGTCGGTTGAAGCCTGATCGTGCTTTGCAAAGGCTTCTTCAACTTTTTATCGGTTCCTCTACAAATCCATTACGACATGCCGTCGCAAAATACGCCGTGTTCGGCGTCACATAGCCATGTGACGTGTGCACAGCAAAGGTTGGGAAATTGGAGTACCGGAATGGATCAGCGGAAGCCCGCCATGGAAATCGACGAGTGAATCTCGTGGCGGATGAGAGGAAATTACCAGCGGGCCAAATCGGTTTGTACGGGCGTTCCCGGGCGCGTGTTTCTGCGCCTTCGCCCTCGCGGTGTTGCGCTGTCTACTGTTCGCCTTCGAGCTTGCGGATGCGCACTTCGACCCCCGGCGTGTCCTTGAGGGCCGCGGCGAAATCTTCAACTTTCGATCCGCGGTAGTGGTAGGGATACACAATTTTTGGCCGGAAGGCCTTGGCGCATTCCGCCGCCTCCGCCGGAGTTTCGGTGCGTGGAGGATTCATGGAGAGAAACGCGACATCGATGTTTTTCAGCGCTTTGATTTCCGGCGTGCATTCGGTGTCGCCCGAAAAATACACGCGCGTCGAGCCAAACGCCAAAACGTAGCCGCTGCCGATTCCCTTGTGGTGATACGGTTTGCCCGGCCCCGATCCGAATACGATGTTGTACATCGGCACGCCCTCGATGCCGATGCCCATCACGGTGCGGTGTTCGGAATCGCTGATCGGCTCGAAAACACCGCAGTCCGGCGCGCAATTCAACGTATCCGTGACCGCCGGCGGGCCGACGATAATCGTGTCAGGCTTGTGCAGCTTGTCGACCATGGAGCGATCCAGATGATCCTGGTGCGTGTGGGTGATGACGATCAGATCCGCGGGAGGCAGCCCCGTGAAATCTCCCTGGCTCCACGGATCCACATCAATCACTTTTCCGCCGAATTCCAGCATCACGCTGCCGTGATACACCGGCATGATTCGCAGCTCTCCGGCGGAAGTCTTCACCACATCGGTCTGGCGGTTGGAGGGATTGCCGCCCGAAATCGCGGGCAGCGTGAAAATCAATACCGCAAAGCAAATCGCGCTCAGCGTGCACACCGCGCTTTTTTGCATAACGTGAACTCTCCCGTTTATGATGTCGCGCGTAGTATACATCGTCGCGACAAGTGGCACAGACTTCAGTCTGTGGCTTTCCAGATGATCTTGGCAGAACCGCAAGCAAAACCGGCACGAGCCGCGGAACCGGGAGGATATTTTCCATGACGGACAATCCTGCAGGCGGCCCTCATCCGAAAACAGACTCAGCAGGCGCCATGTACGACGGCGCGGGCTACCTGGCCAGCCTGCGCGATGCGCGCGAAGTTTACATTTACGGCGAGCGCGTGGCGGACGTCACCGAGCATCCCGCTTTTCGCAATTCCTGCCGGTCAGTTGCGCGATTGTACGACGCCCTGCACGATCCGAAAACGCGGGACATTCTCACCGGGCTCGACCGCTCCGGCACGCGCACCCACAAATTTTTCAAGCCGTGCTACTCCGCCCAGGAATTGAAGGAAGCGCGAGACGCCATCGTGGCCTGGTCGCGCATGAGCTATGGCTACATGGGCCGCACGCCCGATTACAAGGCGGCACTCATGGGCAGCCTGGCGTCCGAGCCGGAGTTCTACGCGCCGTTCGAGGAAAGCGCGCGGAAATGGTATGCCCGCTATTCCTCGCAGTGCCTGTTTCTGAATCACTGCCTGATCAACCCGCCCATCGACCGCAGCCGCCCGGTGCATGAACTCGGCGACGTCCTGGTGCACGTGGTGAAAGAAAGGGACGACGGCATGGTGGTCAGCGGCGCCAAGATGCTGGGGACCGGCTCGGCGATGACCCATGCGACATTCGTCGCTCAGACTGCCGCCACCACCCTCGATCTGGAGAAGGCCAAGGATTTTGCGGTCGTGTTCATCGCTCCCATGGATACGCCGGGCATGAAACTGATGTGCCGGGCTTCCTACGAACAGAACGCTCACAGCCCGTTCGACTACCCGCTCTCCAGCCGCTTCGATGAAAATGACGCGGTGCTGATTTTTGAAAACGCATTCATCCCGTGGGAAAACGTTCTGGTGTACCGTGATCCCCAACGCGCCAACAGTTTTTATCGCCATTCGCGCTTTGTGAATCGTTACACGTTCCAATCTTCCTCGCGGCTCGCCGTGAAGCTGGATTTCATGGTGGGCCTTTTCGCCAAAGGCATCGAGACGAACGGCACCGGCGCGTTTCGCGGCGTGCAGGCGGCGCTCGGAGAAATCATCGGCTGGCGAAATCTGATCTGGGGAATGACGGCGGCCATGTGCATGGACCCGGAGAGCGCGCCGGGCGGAACGGTGGTGCCCCGGCAGGAGTACGCGTACACCATGCGGCTCTTCTGCACGCAGTGCTGGCCCGCCGTACGCCACATCTTCGAGCAATTTCTGGGCGGCAGCCTGCTGATGTCCCCTTCCAGCTACAAAGATTTCCAGAACCCCGATCTCGCGCCGCTCCTGGAAAGATATTATCGCGGCGTGTCCGCCACCGCCGCTGAGCGCATCAAGCTCTTCAAGCTGATCTGGGACGCCATCGGCACGGAATTCGGCGCCCGGCACGAACTCTACGAAATCAATTATTCCGGCAACCATGAGCAGATTCGCCTCGATATTCTCACCGGTGCGCAGAAGAGCGGAATCCTCGACCAGTGTCTTTCTCTCGCGGATCAATGCATGGCGGATTACAGTCTGGACGGGTGGAAAGATTCCACCTGGCTCTGGGACAAGTAGCGGACAAATTGTTGAGAGGCCGGCGACTCGGGATGGTACCTTCGACAGAGAACGAGACAAGGCAGGCGTCCAGTCAAGATATGTCGAATCCTTCGCGCCGGCGATCTTCTGCAATCGGATACGCAGTGGGCGCAACCGCCGCGTCCGTGACCTACATCGCGTGGAATGCATTTGTGTTTCTGAGATCTGAGCCGCAAACTCCGCCGGCGGGCATCGGTTTCAGGCTTGGGTTCGCATCGTTCTATTGGCTTGCCGGCGGCTTTGCCCCGGCGTTGCTGGTTATGATTCTTCCCTGGAGCCTTGCGGTGTCGGGATATCGAAAGCTGCGGTGGTCCGGCCAACTTTATTTTCCGGCAATCGGCGCCGTTCTGGTCTTCGTGCTTGGTTGTGCGGGCGCATCGCTCGGGCCCACACCGCTTTTCGTTCCGGAGCAAACATTTCTGCAAGGCGCCGCAACTGCTGCGGAGCGCCAAGGGATCGCCTACTTGCTCGCGGGCCTCGTGTTTGGAGCGTGCTACTGGTTTTTCGGTGAGCGGCAGTTTCCGGTGCGGGAATAAGACGTTGTCATCCCGAACCCGGCCCCGCCTTCGGGGACGGCGGTGAGGGATCTGCTTTTCCATGCGCTCGGCAGCTCCCACCTCGAAATCCCAGGCGCCATCGCGCTTCCGGCCTTTGAACTACAACCTGGCCGTGGACTTATTGTTCCGGTTCTGGCTGATACACAGGTTCCGGCGCGGAGGACTCATACCCCGATCCAGCGGCCTCTTCGGCGTTGAACGGATCGATTGTTCCGCCGCCCTTCATGCACAGGCCGGCCGAGTCGGGGATGCCCCCGGCAGTTTCGCACGCTCTCTCCATAACGCCGCCGCCGTGCATCTTCGCCGCCTGGCGGTTGATTTCGCCCTGCATCCGCATGCCTGCCGCTTCCATCTTGGCGTAGCCCTGGCCGAGTGCGGCAGCGCGATCGAAAAGGTCCAGCGCTTCGTTCAGGTTCTGCGGAACGCCGCGGCCGAATTCCTTCATGAGGCCGAGAAAGAACATGGCGTTGGCATTGTTCTGCGCAACCGCTTTGTTGAGCCAGGTCGCCGCCGTCGCGTAATTGCGCGGCACGCCGAGACCTTCGTAGTACGCGCGCCCGAGCAGGGCTTCGGCGCTGGCGTCGCCTTTGGCGGCGCCGGCCTCCGCGCTCTTGATCGCATCCGCGTAGTGGCCCGACTGCCACGCTGCAGTCAGGGCCTGGCTGGCCGGATCGGCTGTAGCGCGATGGGCGAAGTTGGCGTCGGGACCCTTCTGCACCTCGGCGCGCAGTTGCGCGGCGCGATTCGGATCGCGCGGCCCGCCCAGCCCGGCGTCCAGCATGGGCGCCAGATTGCCCATCGCGTAGAGGTCGCCCTTGGCCGCCGACTTTTCAAACCACTGGCGCGCCAACGCGAATTTTGCATCGGCCAGCCGCTGCCCGTCCGGCGAAAGGGGAGAATTGTTCACGCCGGGATTGATTCCTCCCGCCATGTTTTTGCCGTCGTTGTAATAAAATTGCGCGAGCATGTCCATGCCGTGCGCGTTATCCTGCTTCGCCGAAGCCAGCAGCCACTTTTCGCAGTCCTTGTAAAAACCGGTGCCCGGCGGATTGATGTTCTGGAACAGCATCGAGCCGATCGCCGCCTCCGCATCCGAATTGCCCTTCTGCGCATCGGTCATGAAGTCGCGCCACGCGGTGACGCGGTCCCCGCCCTTCAGCGCGGCAAATCCCGCCTTCACGTTGGGAGAGAGCGACGCATCGGCGGGGGATTCCGCTGTCGCGGGTGCGGGCAACGCGGCCGGCTGTGAAGGCTGTGCGGCGGGCGGCGTGACCGAGTTCCCGGGACGTCCGTTCGGCGGCACGTATCCGGTCGTTCGGTTCGCCGCGGTATTGGCGTCCACGGGCGTCGGGCCCTTCGCGGCCGCCGCTTCCGCCGACTTGTCGCGGGTCCAGGTGACCGTCTGGCCGGCCGAGTTGGTGGCGATCACAATATCGTTGCTGACGAAATGATAGACGCCGCCGTTGTTGGGAGCGGCCGCGTTCGAGGACCATTTGCCGTTCGCCGCGGTAAACGTCCCGTCACCCGCCGGCGCCTCGCCGGTCGCTGTCCGTGCGTAGTTTTTGTACCCGCTGGCATCGTGCACGGAAATAATGGTCACGCTCTGGCCGTTGAGAACGACAGTCGTCTTCCAAGTCCCATAAAAGCGCGCAGTGTCGTCGCCGGCTCGAGCGCTAACAGCCACTAGGATCAACGTGGCAAACGCGAAAACGCAGGCAATTCGTCGGTTTAGGGCGTTCCTCATGGTTCCTCATTCTGCGCCAAACCGCGCGGCGGGCGCATCTTCACATCTCGGATTCGTTTCAGAATATAGCAGGTATGCGATTCGCACCACCCGGTTCCCGGACATATCACCCAAGAGTGCGAACGGGGGCGACCTGATTGTATCGACAGACTTGAAGATCACGCCGTAACCCGTGTCGGAATCCTGATCTATCGGATTTCTGCTGTGGACGGAGAGCCTATTCTTTGGGAGGGACCTTGACCTTATTCGCTGCCCGCAATAAAAACCAAATAATAATCAGACTAACAGGCAACCCATACAGTGCAGCGACCTTTTCGTGCCCGGTCGCGACTCCCTCAATGATGAACGCTCCGACGACGATATAGGCTATCGCCAATCGAACTAGTCTGCGGCGTAGGGATCGGGGATCGCGAGCGGCACGGTCGGGTGCCTCGCCAACTCGCCACATTCCATACCCGAAAAGTGCACAAGACCCGAGGACGCCAAGTATGATCGTCGCGATTTGCATAGCGATGTGCAACTCAATCTTATAATGAATAAGTGGCAATAGGAGCCTGGTTGCTGAGTCTGTGAAGGCCTCACGAAAAAATGTGCCCGAGCGATCTTTCGCGGAACAACTCCCTGAAGAAGTGTAAAATAGTGAGTTTGGGGAGGTAGTGAAATGGAATTTCTTGCCGGCAGCTTGCTTGAACTGATCACCCAGACGTCCACCAATCTTCCGCCGGACGTGCGCGCGGCGATGTCCATTGCGGCCAAGGACGAAACGCCGGCCACGCAATCCTCGCAGGCGCTGGACATCATTTTGTCCAACATCGATATGGCCAACGACGATTCCGGCCCGATCTGCCAGGACACCGGCATGCCCACGTTCGTGGTGCACACGCCCGTCGGCGTAAATCAGATTCGCATCAAGAAAGCGATTCAGGAAGCGGTCGCTGAAGCCACGCGGCTCGGCAAGCTGCGCCCCAATTCCGTCGATTCGCTCACCGGAAAAAACAGCGGCAACAACCTGGGCGTCGAGACGCCGGTGATTCACTTTGAGCAGTGGGAAGAGAATGAAATCGAAGTGAAGCTGATCCTCAAGGGCGGCGGCTGCGAGAATAAAAACATCCAGTATTCCGTGCCGTGCACACTCGATCACCTGGGCCGCGCCGACCGCAATCTGGAAGGCGTGCGCAAATGCATTCTGCACGCGGTGTGGCAGGCCCAGGGACAAGGCTGCGCGCCGGGTGCCGTCGGCGTGTGCATCGGCAGCGATCGCGCGCACGGCTATGACCTCGCGAAAGGCCAACTCTTTCGCACCCTGGACGATGTGAACCCGAATCTGGAGCTCGCGAAACTCGAAGCGGAAATCATGGAAGAGGCCAACAAGCTGGGCGTTGGGGCGATGGGGTTCGGCGGCAAAGCTTCGCTGATCGGCTGCAAAATCATGGCTGCGAATCGCCTGCCCGCCAGTTTTTTTGTTTCGGTTGCTTACGACTGCTGGGCGTTCCGGCGCCTCGGCGTGCGTCTCGATGCTTCGACGGGCGCCATCACCGGATGGCTCTACCGCGATCCTTCGCGCCCAGTGGAGCGCATGGCTCGCGGCGCCGGGTTCGCACTCACGGGACGCGAAGTCGTGTTGACAGCGCCTTTGACGGAGGCGCAGGTGCGCGCGCTGAAGGTCGGCGACCTCGTGCTGATCAACGGCGAAATGTTTACCGGGCGCGACAACGTGCACGCCCACCTGATGAAAAATGCGCCGCCCGTGGATATGAACGGCTCGGTCCTTTATCACTGCGGTCCGGTGATGCTGAAGCAGGGAAATGAGTGGGTGGTGAAGGCCGCGGGTCCCACCACCAGCATTCGCGAAGAGCCTTACCAGGCCCACGTGATCAAGAAATATGGCGTGCGCGCGGTGATCGGCAAGGGCGGCATGGGCGCGAAGACTCTGGCGGCGCTGAAGGAATGTGGTGCCGTCTATTTGAATGCGATCGGCGGCGCGGCGCAGTACTACGCGCGCACGGTGGAAAAAGTATTGGGCGTCGAGCTCATGGAATTTGGAATTCCCGAAGCGATGTGGCACCTGCGAGTGAACAATTTCGCGGCCATCGTCACCATGGACGCCCACGGGAACAGCCTGCACGCGGATGTGGAGAAAGCTACCGGGGAAGTACTGGAAACTTTGCAGAAAGCGTGAGCGGCACAGCCTGCGGTGGCACAGACTTGCAGTGGCACAGACTTCAGTCTGTGGGGTTTAGTCCTTGCAAGCACCAAACCCCACAGACTGAAGTCTGTGGCCACTTAAGAGCGCTACGTCGCGGGCTCCAGGGTCGTGCCAAGTGTCAGTCCCAACCGCGCAGCCAATTCCTGCCGCGCGCGCCACAGCCGCGCCTTCAGCGTGTTGCGCGAAACGCCCAGCACCTGCGCCGCTTCTTCCGCGGACAGCCCTTCAATTTCCCGCAGCCAGAACGCCGTGCGCAGCAGCGGGGAAATTTCCGCGAGCTTCTTGTTCATGCGATCGCCGAGCTCGGTTCCGGCATAGAGCTGCTCGGGATTCGGCCCTTCATCCGCGAATCGTTCCGCGAGCGGCAGATCGCCTTCAGAGACCACCTCGTCCAGCGATACCGCGGGGCGAGCCCGCTTGCTGCGCCGGCGCATCAGGGCCGCGTTGATTACGATTCGAGTCAGCCAGGTGGAAAATTGCGAGCGCCTCTCGAATCGCGGCAGGTTGCGGTAGGCAGAAAGCAATCCTTCCTGCAGCGCTTCTTCCGCATCTTCCGGGTTGCCAAGCACGCGCAGCGCGGTTTGGTAGAGCGTTCGAGTGTTGCGCGCGAAGAGCGTGTCCAGCGCGCGCGCATCCCCGTTCAGCCCCCGCTCGATCAGTTGCTCTTCGCTTTGCTCGTCGACTTTCACTTCGCCAACCAATTCACCGCCTGGATGATGGCTTTCCTGGTTCATGGTCAATTCCCCCTGAAGAGCGTATGGAGCATATGAAGCGCTTGTATGTTTCACATCTATGAATGAAGCGCGAATACTTCCCCCTAAGACTGATTAGACGCCGCGGCTGGCCTTTCGGAGTCAGCCTCGGCCCGTTTTAAAGCCCTCCGGCTTCGGAAAGGCGAAACTGCATCTGTTTCATCGGCGCAGGCGCGAAAACCAACGCAAAACTTGAATGAGTGCGTGGACTCTCGGGCCGTTGTGAAACTGAATCGATAGTAGCTCCGGATCAGGCTGGTGCCTCTGAGTCCGAGGCGGCCTCAATTCGCGCCCGAATGTCGCGTGATCTCGTCGACCACCGCGTTGGTCATGCAACTGCAGCCTCTAATCTCAACCCCCCGGCCGTGCATCGTGCTGAGCAGTTCTCTTCCCGCAGCATCGATATAACTTACCGCCTTGAGGCGAAGATGCAACGAAAGTCCGCTGGCGGTGGGCCGGTCCCTCCAGCATCGCTCCAACTCCTTTACCCAGTCGCCGCTGAGTTTCCCCTCCAGCTCCCAAGTTTCCACGGATTCTTCCGTTTTGATGGTTACCTTGAGCATTTCCTCTGCTCTCTGCTCCTGTTGCGCAGAGCGATATCGTAACACAGGCAGCAGTTCGGTAGCCAATGTGCCGAAATGACAACACGATAATTAAACTACATATTTACAGTGTAATACGGAGTCTTCAAGCGATCGGATGAGGAGGCTCTGAGGCAGTCCACTAAATGTGGTGCCCATATTTGGGCACATGCCCGGATATCGGCACTTGGTTTATTCATTCCTTGCGGTCTTTCCTTATTCCCAGCTTCCGCATTCTGGACTGGAGGGTCGTCCGTTTCATCCCCAATCGCGCAGCCGCCCCGCGCGGCCCGGCTAGAACCCAGTTGGTGGCCTCCAGCGCGCGGAGGATATGATCGCGTTCCGCAGCCCGAAGGGTCAAGTTGCCTCCCGTTGGTTCGACGGGGGCCTTGATCTCAGCGAGTGGAACGCGAAGGATCGGGCCGGGCGAAACGATTACCGCCCGCTCAATCAGGTTCTCCAGTTCCCGGATATTCCCCGGCCAGGCGTAGTGCACCAGCAGGTCGAGCGTTTCAGCGGGAATCGTCTCCACGGTGCGGTTCATGCGCCGCGAATATTTCTCGACGAAGTAGCGCACCAGAGCCGGAATGTCTTCCTGGCGTTCGCGCAGCGGCGGCACGAGCAGGGGGAACACGCGCAGCCGGTAGTATAGGTCGCTGCGAAACGTTCGCGCTGCAACCATCGCCGCCAGGTCGCGATTGGTGGCCGCCACCAGGCGAACATCGACGTGAATCGTCTGAGCGCCGCCTAGGCGCTCGAACTCTTGCTCCTGGAGCACACGCAGAAGCTTTGGCTGCAATTCCAGCGGAATATCGCCGACTTCATCCAGAAAGATGGTGCCGCCGTTGGCGAGTTCAAACCGGCCAACGCGCTGCATGATGGCTCCGGTGAAAGCGCCGCGCTCGTGGCCGAATAATTCCGATTCCAGGAGGCCCGTGGGAATTGCGGCGCAGTTGACCTTCACAAACGTGCGTTCGCGCCGCGGGCTCAGATTATGAATCGCCCGCGCGATCAGCTCCTTGCCCGTGCCGGTTTCTCCGGTGATGAGCACCGTGGAGTCGGTAGGCGCGACAGTCTCCGCCTGCTTAAGCACCGTGCGCAGCGCCGCGCCCTCGCCGACAATTTCGTCAAAATTCATCTCCGAACGGATTTCGTCTTCCAGGTAGAGCTTCTCCTGCGCCAGCTTATTCTTAAGCTCCCCGATTTCCTGAAAGGCCAGCGCATTCTCCACGGCGATGGCGAACTGTCCGGCAACCTGAACCAGCAGGTCGACGTCATCCTGCGGAAACGCGGCATCGCGCATGCTGGCGAGGCTGATGGTGCCCAGGACGCGATCGTGGGTGATAAGCGGCATGACCGCGACCGACCGCACGCCTTCCGCGCGCAGCAGGCGCGATGTGGCGGAATTGAATTCCTCCATGTCCGCGCGGTCCAGCACCAGCGGCTGGCGCAGGCGGAACGCTTTTCCGGACATCGAGCCGTCCAGCGGCACCAGCATTTCCTCGCGGATCAGTCCCTTGCCCTGCGGAAAATCCAGCGCCAGCATGCGCATCTGGTTGCTAGCCGCATCGAACAGCGCGAGGCTGGTGTATTCGTGGTGAATCACGCGGCGCAGGGAAGCGGAGATGGCATTCAGCAGATCGTGCAGCTCCAGTTCCGAGACGACGGCGTTGTTCACTTCGAGCAGCACGCGCAGCCGGTCGCGCTCCCGCGCCAGTTGCCGCTGGTAAGCTTCGGCGCTCTCGAAATTCAACACGTTGTCCACGGCCACCGCGACCTGCCGCGCCACCTGTTGCAGGAACTCGACCTCGCTTTCGCTGTGATGGTGCGTGGTGCTGCGCCCGAAACTCATCACCCCCAGGCGGCGCTGCGCCGTGGTCAAGGGCAGTGAACACAGGGATTTCACGCCGTCGGCGCGGAGCCGCTGCAGCCGCGCGGCAAAGGGCGTTTCCTTTTCCAGATCATCCAGCACAAACACCTGCTGCGTTTCCCAAACCCATCCGGAGGGCGTTTGGCTAACCTGGAATTCGGTTCCCAAGCGAGTTCTCCTAGGCATTTCGGATTCCAGAATGTGCAGGCGCATCACATTGCGCTCAGGATCGTGCAGGATCAGGTTCAGGTACTCGAAATTCACCACGCGATGCAGCCGCTCCGCGAGTTCATGGAACAGTTCGCCGAGGTCGCGGTGCTGGGAGATAGCTTCGGCCACTTCGAGCAGCGCCCGGTGCAGGACTTCGGGAGAGGCGCCGGGCAATTCGCGTAGAGGAACGTCGTTCATAGTTCGGAGGATAACAAATTCTTTGAGTGAGTAGCACAGCGACTCTTCGCTGTGCGGGTTTTGCGGCCGCTCATTCTGACGACAACTTCCGCAGCAGCGCCACTGAGGTGCCACAAGACTCCAAACTGGAAATGTTTCGAAATGTTACAAAAAAGAATTGACAGCCATCCGGGCCTACGCGCATAATTATGCAAGTGGGTGCATAAAGTTAAGTTGACCATGGCACTGAACGTACACAAAAGATTCCGGCAAGGGCAGATCCTGAAATTGGTCTCCAGCGAGCCGATTTCGAGCCAGGACGAACTGCGGCGCAGGCTGTCGCACATGAAGGTTCGCGTGACGCAGGGGACGCTTTCGAGGGATATGTCCGAGCTGAAGCTGGTAAAGACCGCCGCGGGCTACAAGCCGCTGTCAAACGGCAACGAAGCCGCGGCGCCGATGCCGCCGCTCGCTCGGGCTCTGCGGGACTTCCTGGTGGATGTGCGGCCGGCCTACAACTTGCTGGTGCTGAAGACTCCGCCTTCCGGCGCGCAGCCGCTGGCCGCGGCGCTGGATGCTGAAAAATTCAAGGAAGTCGCCGGCACGATTGCCGGGGACGACACCGTCGTGGTGATCACGCCTTCGCAAAAAGCCCGCGCCGCGGTCCAGAAACGCATGGAGGATCTTCTACGATGAAAGACCCGATGAACGACCCGCAACGGGTCGCCGTAGTCGGGGCAACGGGCTATGCAGGTTTCGAGCTGGCCCAGCTTCTCCTCCGGCACCCCAAAATTCAAAAACCGACCTTTTACTTGCGGGAGAGTTCGGCGCACGTCAAGTGCCTCACCGAAATCTTTCCGCACCTGCGCGGCTGGGGCGAAGCGCCTTGCAGGACCTTTTCCGTCGACGCCATTGCCGCCAGTGGCGCGAGCACTGTGTTTCTGGCGACGCCGCACGAAGCTTCGCTGGAGACGGTGCCGCAGCTTCTAAACGCGGGCTTGCGGGTGGTGGACCTGAGCGGCGCGTTTCGCTTCCACAATCCGGAAACGTTCGCGCAGTGGTACAAATTGCCGGCGCCTGCGCAAACTTTGGCGGAAGAGGCAGTCTACGGGCTGCCGGAACTTTATGCCGACCAGCTTCCCGACGCTCGCCTGGTCGCGAATCCCGGCTGCTATCCGACCAGCGTGATTCTTGGCCTGCGGCCGCTGGTGGAATCGGGCTGGATCTCCACCGAGCGCGGCATTGTGGCCGACTGCAAATCCGGCGCGACGGGCGCGGGCAAGGAACCGAAGCGCGAGATGCAGTACGTCGAAGTGGACGAAAATTTCCGCGCTTATGGTTTGTTCTCGCACCGGCACACGCCGGAAGTGACCGACCATACCGGAATCGCCGGCGAGGATATTGTTTTCACCACGCACCTCCTGCCGGTTGCGCGGGGCATCCTATCCACTTTGTATGTGTGGTTTGCCAAGCCGCACACCGCGCAGGAAGTGGAATCGCTGTACCGCGCGTTTTATGCGGACCGCCCCATGATGCGCATCTGGCCGGCCGGAAAGCTGCCGGAGCTGCAGCACGTGGCCCACACCAATTTTTGCGATATCGGGTTTGCGCTCGATCCCGCGGGGCGGCGCCTCGCGGTTGTGAGCTGTCTTGACAATCTGGGTAAAGGCGCCGCAGGCCAGGCGGTACAGAATATGAACCTGATGTTGGGAATCGAGGAGGCAACAGGACTCCGATGAGATTAGTGGTCAAAGTGGCGGGACAGTTACTCGATGATGCGGCGGCGATGGAAACGCTGGCGCGTCAGGTGTCGCAGCTTGCGCACCAGGGCCACGAAATTCTGGTGGTGCACGGCGGCGGTAAGATTTTTACCGCCACGCTCAAGCGCATGGGCATCGAAAGCAAATTCGTCAACGGGCTGCGCGTCACCGATCGCGAAACACGCGACGTGGCTGTGATGGTTCTCGGCGGCCTGCTGAACAAGCGCCTCGCCGGCGCCATTTCCGCCGCCGGGCAGCCGGCGGTCGGCATTTGCGCGTCGGATGCCGGATGCTTTCTGGCCGAGCCCATGACGCATAACGAAGTGGTTGGCGGCCTGGGCTTTGTCGGCTACCTAACAGGGGTGAACCTGGAAATTCTCGAATCGCTCTGGAAAGCGGGCGTCGTGCCGGTAGCCTCCTGCATGGGCCTTGGAGCGGACGGAGAGCTCTACAATATCAATGCCGATCACATGGCCGCTGCCTGCGCCGAATACATTCACGCCGACCGGCTGATTTATCTTACTGATGTGGCTGGCGTGCTGGACGGCTCGAAGGTGGTTAAAGTAGTTTCCACGGGCCACGCCGAGGATATGATCCGCCAGAATAAAGTTTCCGGCGGCATGATCCTGAAGCTGGAAGCCTGCAAGCGCGCGCTGAATGCCGGCGTTTCGGAAGTGCGGATCGTCGGCGGCTCGGTGCCCAAGGGCCTGCTGGCCGCGGCCAACGGCGCGCGGTTTCCCGGCACGCGGGTCACTCCGGAATTTCCAGCCAGCACCACTGGAGTGTTGCAGTGAAATCGCACTCCAAAAAACCAGCAGGGAAAGCGGCGTCTTCCGCCGCGGCGTCGAATA
>Ga0209168_10000186_pt1 | contig 70148 bp, 56 predicted proteins | sample Coa_R1_FD_187156 | JGI IMG/M metagenome (GOLD analysis project Ga0209168, IMG submission 187156) | Surface soil microbial communities from Centralia Pennsylvania, which are recovering from an underground coalmine fire - Coalmine... | ecosystem: Environmental > Terrestrial > Soil > Unclassified ...
AGTTTCCCAGGGCCCGCCGCAACTTCCTCACGCTGCCCGCTAAGGGAACGATGAACCCCCACGCCATGTCACGGACCGGCGGGCAGAATTCATCCAGACCTCTGCGCGCTAGAGATCGAGGTTCTTGACGCTCTTCGCATAGGTCTGAATGAATTCTTTGCGGGGCTCGACCTTGTCGCCCATCAGCGTCGTGAACATCTCATCGGCGGCTACGGCGTCCTCGAGCGAGACTCGGCGGAAGACGCGCTGCTCCGGGTTCATCGTCGTCTCCCAGAGTTGCTCGGGATCCATCTCGCCGAGACCCTTGTACTGCTGCACTTGCACGTCTTTTCCGTCCTCGCCGATCAGCTCTTTGAGCTCCTGATCGGAGTACGCGTACTGCAGCGGCTTCTTGCCTCGCTTGACGCCGTAGAGCGGGGGCTGTGCGATGTAGACGTGCCCTTCTTCCACCAATTGCTTCATCTGGCGGTAGAAGAACGTCAGCAGCAGCGTTCGGATGTGCGAGCCGTCGACATCCGCGTCCGTCATGATGATGACGCGGTCGTAACGCAGCTTGCCGAGGTCGAACTCCTCGCCGAAGCCGGTGCCCAGCGCCGTGATGATCGTGCGGATCTCCTCGTTGGCCAGCACTTTGTCCATGCGGGCCTTCTCAACGTTGATGATCTTGCCTCGCAGCGGCAGAATGGCCTGGGTCTTGGGATCGCGCCCGCCCTTCGCGCTTCCGCCCGCGGAGTCGCCCTCGACGAGGAAGATCTCGCTGGCCTTGGGATCCTTGTTGGAGCAGTCGACGAGCTTGCCGGGGAGGCCGAGACCATCGAGCGCACTCTTGCGGCGAGCAAGCTCGCGGGCCTTCTTCGCCGCCTCTCGCGCTCGGCTGGCCTGCATGCACTTGTCGACGATGATCTTACCGAAGCGCGGGTTCTCTTCGAACCAGAAGTCCATCTTCTCGCTGACGAGTTGCTGGACGATGCCGCGCACGTAGGCGTTGCCGAGCTTGGTCTTCGTCTGGCCTTCGAACTGCGGATCCTTGAGCTTGACGTTGATGACGGCGGTAAGACCTTCCGTGACGTCCTCGCCGCGCAGCGCGGGCTCGCTCTCTTTGATGAAGTTCTTGCGCCGCCCGTACTCGTTGACGGCGTTGGTCAGCGCGAACTTGAATCCCGTGAGGTGCATGCCGCCTTCGACGGTGTTGATGTTGTTCGCGAACGAGAAGATCTGCTCCGTGTAGCCGTCGTTCCACTGCAACGCGCATTCGACGACCGTGTCCTCACGCTCGCCGAAAACGTAGATGATGTCGTGCAGCGGGTCTTTCTTGGCGTTGAGGTGCTCGACGAACGAAACGATGCCGCCGTCGAACTTGAACGTCTGTGTCTTAGGCGTCTCGCCGCGCTCGTCCGTGAGGATGATCGTGAGGCCGCGGTTCAGGAATGCCAGCTCGCGCAGACGACCCGCGACGAGATCCCAGTGGAACTCCGTCTCCTCGAACATCTCGGGATCGGGCTTGAAGTGTTGAAGGGTGCCGCTGCCTTCGACGTTGTTCGCGATCACCTTGAGCTTCTGCGTGGTTACCCCGCGCGAGAAGCGGATCTCGTACATCTTACCGTCGCGCTTCACGCGCGTGATCATCCATTCGGAAAGCGCGTTTACGACGGAGACGCCGACGCCGTGCAGACCGCCGGAGACCTTGTAGCCCCCTTTGCCGAACTTGCCGCCCGCGTGGAGGATCGTCATCGCGACCTCGACGGCGGGCATCTTCTCCTCCGCGTGCATATCCACGGGAATGCCGCGGCCGTTGTCCTCGACGCTGACGGAGCCGTCTTTGTGGAGCGTGACGACGATGCGATCGCAGAAGCCGGCCAATGCCTCGTCCACGGCATTGTCCACAACTTCCCATACGAGCTGGTGAAGCCCGCGGGTCGACGTGTTGCCGATGTACATACCTGGGCGTTTTCGGACGGCCTCGAGGCCTTTGAGCACCTCGATCGATTCGCTGGTGTATCCGTTCGTGGCCGCGCTGCGGCCGTTATCTCGCGTCATGAACTCCCCAAAGTAGGTCGTAGACGTGCTCGGGCAAGGCCTCGCGCAGCTGCACCTCGGTGAGGCGCTCCGGCGCGATCCCACTCTTGAGCACGACGTAGGACAGGGCGACTTTGCGCTCGCGCCCGTCGCGACTCACCGCCTTGCGCAGGCGAGCGCGCTGGAGCATCCGCCACCAGCGCTCGAGCAATTGCGCCCGCACATGCTTGAACGTTTTGAAGTCCAAGCCCGGCACCAGGGCTGCCATCCCGTCATAATCGAGCTGCGGCGCTTCGAAGAAGTGCCGTTGCACGGCTCGCTCGATGGACTGTTGCCGCCGGCGCGCGCAAGGCGCGCACGACGTGCCTCGAGCGATGAACGCTCCACATGCCCGGCATGGCTCCCGGCCGGCGCGGCGCTCCTGCTCGGCAATGCGGGCGAAGCGCTCTCGCAGCCGGACCAGCGCGCTACGAGCGTCGGCCGCCGGCTCCTCGCGCCGTTCTCGCGCACTCTTTCGACCCTCCGGATGCACGTCGAGTTGCACGCTGGGCGGCCGGGAAGGCCGCTGCGTTCGTCCTTGACGAAGGCGCAGCCGCCGCACCTGCATGCCGACGCCCGGCAGCGCTTGGAGATCTTTGATGATGCCCGCTGCCCGGAAGGACAGCTCGTGGCGCCAGGCGGCGGAAGCGACCAACACGGTCAGCGTGCCGTCGCGCAACTCGCGCGGGCGCGCGTTTGCGGCGATCCAGGGGCCGACGACCTTCTCCCAGTGCGCCGCAATGGTATGCTCGACCGGAGCCCGGAGCGGTTTCCAACGCTCTAGGACGGCGGACAAACGCTCCACTAGGCCAGCCCCGTGGGCTCGGCCGACGGCCACTGTAGCATCGCTGTCATCGTATGCGAGAGAGCCTCGCCTCTTCGACCACATAGTGCGCCGACCCGACGTCGTGGGCCGGGATTGCCGTGGCCGTTACAAAAGCCTGCTCGTACCCTTCAACGCTCCCTAGGAAAGCCTCCTGGCGTTGGGCGTCGAGTTCCGAAAGAACGTCGTCGAGGAGCAACACAGGCGCTTCGCCCGTGCGCTCCCGCAGGACGGCGTACTCGGCCGCCTTCAGCGCTAGGACGGCGGTCCTCTGCTGGCCTTGGCTGCCGAATTGTGAGAGCGGCTGGTCGCCGAGGAAGAGCTCCAGATCGTCGCGATGGGGACCGACGAGATTTTGCCGGCGCGCAACTTCGCGCGGGAGCGCGTCTTCCAGGGCCGCTTGGACGTCCCCGCGCAGCGTCGCCTCGTCAGGTACGGCGATCGCGGGGTTGGGACGGTAGCGGACGCTGAGAGGCGGCCCGCCCGGAAGCCAGCGCTCGTGGATCGCCTGTGCCGCCCGTGCCAGCTGATCCACGTAGCGCGCGCGGGCCAGCATAAGACGGGCCGCCAAGTCGGCGAGGACCACGTTGTAGGTCGCGATGAGCTCCCGATCCGGCTGGACGCTTGTTCGTAGATACGCGCTCTTCTGGGCCGCGTGTTTGGTGTAGCGCGCGAGATCGGCATAGTACGTCGCACGCTCCTGCGAGAGCGTTGCGTTGAGCATGGCACGGCGCAGGCTCGGCGGACCCGAAATCAGGAGCAGATCCGCTGGGATGAACGTGACGACTTTGATGCTCCCGAGAAACTTCGCGTAGCGCACCGGCGCGCCGCCGATGGCATATGTCTTGCGGGCCGTTGTGCCGTCGAACGCGATGTGACAAGAAAGCCCGATGCTTCCCCGGGCGAGATCGGCGATGCCGTTCACGAAGGCCAGGCTTTGTCCTCGCTGCACCAGCTCGGACTCGCGAGAGGTCCGGAACGATTTGCCCGTACCCAGCATCGCGATGGCCTCAAGCAAGTTCGACTTCCCTTGCGCGTTGCGCCCGACGATGAGATTCAAGCCGACGCTCGGCTCGAAATTCAGCGCGGCATAGTTCCGGAAGCTCCCGAGTGAAACACTCCGAACGATCAACGAAGACGAGGAGCCTGTTGGAGCACGATGGCGCTCACTGACGCAACGGCATCAAAACGTAGAGCTGGTTGCCTTCCGGCGACGGCTCCAGCGGGCGAATCGCCGCCGGCGAAAGGGGGCCGAGAAACTCCATGATGGCTTGCGGTGAGTCGACGTGATGAAGAATCTCGACGAGGTAACGCGCGTTGAAGGCAATCGTGAGATCTTCGCCCGTTTGCTCTACCTCAAGCTCCTCGTATGCGTTCCCCGCGGCGTCCGAGTTTGCCGTGATGATCAGCTGCTGTCCCGTGATGTTGAGCTTGACCATCGACGCGCGATCGCCCGCCACGAGTTCAGCCCGGCGCAGCGAACCGAGCAGCGCCGCAGCGCTGACGGAAATTTGCCGGTCGAATGAAGCGGGGATCACTTGCTGATAGTTGGGATACTGGCCGTCGACGAGACGGACGACAATGGTCGTATTGCCCGCTGAAAACGCCAGCTGATTCGCGTTGCTGCCGAGCACGCTGACGTCGACGGTCTCGGCCGTCCCGACATTGCGCGCCACTTCCGCCAGTGCGCGGGAAGGAACGATGTACTTGGCGGAGCCCTCGTAGGGACGTTCGAGCGTCGTCGTCCACTTCGCGAGCCGATAGCCGTCCGTGGCGACCATCGTGAGGCCCTGCTGCTGGATCTCGATTAGCGTGCCCATCAGAACGGCGCCACGAGCCTCTTCACTCGAGGCGGCGAAGATGACGGACTGCACGCCCTCGCGGAACTTCTTCGCCGAGATCGTCCAGGCGGCGGATTTGCCGCCGCTGGGCAGCGGCGGATACTCTTCGGCGGGCAGCGCCAAGAAGTCGTAGTTGGACTTCTCGCATTTCACCGTCGCACGCGAAGGCGTGCCGCTCAATTCCAACACGCCTGCCGGCAGATTGCCCAGATAGCCAGCGAACAGCTTCGCCGGCACGGTGACGCTGCCGGTCTCCTGGACTTCGGCGGCAAAGCTATGCTCGAGCGTCAGCTCCAGATCGGTGGCACGAACCGTGACCCGGCCGGCGTCGGCGGCGAGCAAGACGTTCGAGAGAATTGGCACGGTCGAATGGGCGTTGATGACCTTACTGGCCGCACCGACGGCCTGCGCAATATCCTTGGTGCTGCACGTAAATTTCATGGCGGCTCGGTACCGTCTCCGTTCTCTCTCGTCTTGTTTTTAAAATTGTTGTCGTAGTATGAGCAGTAAGGGCGTGAGTCGTGCGAATAACCCGCGAGAACTCCGATGGCTCCGTCGATTGCCGTTGGGCGAAGCTGTGGACGAGGGTGGGAACCGCTTTCCACATCTTCACGAGGTGGGCGTCGCCCGCTAGTTATCCACGCCGACGCACACCCCCTGTGGGCTCAAAATGCGAAAAGCGGGGAACCTCACTCTTGCTGGATCGTCGCGATCAAGGAGCGGACTTTCGTCCGAAATGCCTCATCGCGCTCCATGAGGTCTTTGATCTTGTCCCGGGCGTACATGACCGTCGTATGGTCCTTCTTGCCGAACTCTCGAGCGATTTGGGGAAGCGAGGCATCCGTGAGCTCGCAAGCGATGTACATGGCGAGCTGGCGAGGAGCGGCGAGGCGCTGGTCCCGGCGTTGGTTCTCCAGCTCTTTGACGGTGAGGCCGTGGGCTTTGGCGACGCGCTCCTTGATGGACGCGATGGTCACGCGGCGCATCGGCATCTCGGCGACGACGTTCTTGAGTACTTCGGCGGCGAGATCGACGGAGATGGGAGAGTTCGTCAGCGAAGCGTAGGCGACGACGCGAATCAGGGCCCCTTCCAGTTCACGGATGTTGGACGGAATGATCTTTGCGATGAATGACGTGACGGCATCCGGCACAGGGACGCGCTCGCTCTCAGCCTTCTTGCGCAGGATTGCCTCACGCGTCTCAAGGTCGGGCGACTGGATGTCCGTCAGCAGGCCCCACTCGAATCGCGAACGGAGACGATTCTCCAGCGTCTGAATCTCCTTTGGTGGGCGGTCCGAGGAGATGACGAGTTGCTTCTGCGCCTCGTGCAAGGAATTGAAGGTGTGGAAGAACTCCTCTTGCGTCTGCTCCTTTCCTTCCAAGAACTGAATGTCGTCGATCAAAAGCACGTCGGCATATCGATAGCGGTTACGAAATTCGACGGTTTGGTTGTTCTTAATCGCGATGATGAACTCGTTGGTGAATTTCTCGGAGCTGACGTAGACGACGTTTGCGTGCGGATTGCGCTGCAGCACGCGGTGCCCGATGGCGTGCATCAAGTGCGTCTTGCCCAATCCAACCCCGCCGTAGAGAAAGAGCGGATTGTAGGCGCGAGCCGGCGCCTCGGCCACGGCCAAAGCGGCCGCGTGGGCAAACCGGTTGTTGACGCCGACGACGAATTCCTCAAAGGTATAGCGCTGGTTGAGCGGGCCCAGGCGGAGATCGTCGCCGAACGAGCGCCCCGGCGACGTCCTGGCGATGAGCGCTCCGTGCTCGCCGCGCGGCGGCGTGGCGCCGTTTGCCGTCGGCACCTCCGCAGATGCCTCGGCCTGCGCTACCTCAGCCGGCGAAGGACCCAGCAGCGAGGGGTCGACCACGAAGCGGATCCCGATCGGGTGGCCGAGCAACTCGGCAACCACGCCTTGGATCGCCGGCTTGAGGCGCCCCTCGACCCACTCTTTCGCAAACTTGTTGGGAACCTTGAGGCAGAACTCTTCGGTGGTCAGCGCCTCAACGCGCATCGGCTTGAGCCACGTCTCGAAGACGGGTGTGGAGAGCTTGCGCTCCAGGATATTGAGGCAAGCCTCCCAGACCGACTCCCCTGCGGGGGTGGGGGCGATTTCCATCACGGTTATCCACCTTCGCTCGTCGATGGTAGCGCGGCGCCATGGGGCATCCCATCGGACCGCTCCGGAGAAGTCACGACCGCCTCGGTTGTAGAGCAATCGAGGTTTCCCGGGCTCGGAAAAACCGCCGATTTCCCGCAGCGGCGTAGCCTAGGGTTATCGCCGCAAACCCTTATTCCTGCTGGGTTTGCGCGCCAAAGTTATCCACTTATCCACAGGATACTCGCGCGCGAATTCGGGCCAAAGGAGTCCGTCTTGTCAGGGCTTGCGGACCACCTTTTCCCTCACGCTGGAGGGTCCGAAAAGCCGACGCAGTCGAGAGAAGCGGCGCCTTTCGCGCATACTTGTCCACAAGATTATCCACAGGTGTGGAGAAACTGGGAACGATTCGCAACATGCCCCGATTTCTTGACGCACGGAAGCGTGTCCCGGTATACTAGGGTGCTGTTTGCAGCCCCACCGGTCTTCCCGGACTGGGATCACAGTTGTCGCCTGACTCACGCGTGAGCGGGCGCCGAGGGAGTTCGAAGGCATCATGAAGCGGACGTATCAGCCGCACAACCGCCGCCGCAAGCGGGTTCATGGCTTCTTGTCGCGTATGGCGACGAAAAACGGCCGCCGTGTCCTGGCCGCACGCCGTCGTAAGGGGCGCAAGCGCCTCGCCGTTTGATGCGGGCCTACGGCAGTCTGCGCCGCGCGGCTGACTTTCAGCGTGTCTACCGCCGGGGGGAGAAGGCCGGCTCCGCTCACCTGGCCGTCTACGCCCTCGCGCCGCAGCGCGGGGGCGAGTCGCGTCCGGAGGTGGGCTTTAGCATCGGCAAGGGCGTCGGCTCAGCCGTGGTGCGCAACCGCCTGCGCCGCCGCTTTCGGAGCATCCTCGACGACATCGGGCTCGATCGGCGCTCGGGGAAGCGCGTCGTGATCGTCGCGCGCCCGGGGGCCGGCGAGTTGCCATACCCGGCGCTGCGCGATGAGCTCGGCTGTGACTTGCGTCGCTTGGGTGTCGCATGAAGGGCGTCCTTGTCGGCGCCATTCGGCTCTACCAGCGGGTGATCTCGCCCGGGCTTCGAGCCAGTTGTCGCTTCTACCCTTCGTGCTCGGAGTACGCGCGCCAAGCCGTCGAGAAGTATGGCCCGCTGCGCGGGATCTGGCTGGCCGCGCGGCGCCTGCTACGTTGCGGCCCCTGGCACCCCGGGGGTCTCGACCCCGTACCCTAGGATCCACGGCTCCACGAGAGCCTCACCATCGAACCCGAAAGGCACTTGAGTGCACCTCTACCTCGCCCTCGCGTTCCCGGACCTGCTCAAACCCATCGTCGACGTCATGACGGTGATCCTGCGGCAGATCGATGCGGTCACGCACAGCTATGCGGTCTCGCTGCTGATCTTCGCGCTGTTGATTACGGTCGTGCTCTGGCCGTTGCGCAGGCAGCAGTACAAGTCGATGGCGGAGATGCAGGCACTGGCGCCGCATCTCAAGCGCCTCCAGCAGAAGTACAAAGGAGATCCGCAACGGCTGCAGGCCGAGCAGATGGCCCTCTACAAAGAGCACGGCGTCAATCCGATGGCCGGCTGCCTGCCGCTGCTGATCCAGATGCCGATTCTCTTCAGCCTTTACCGCGCGATCTTCGCGGACCAGGAGGCTTTCCGGACGGCGCACTTCCTGTGGATCGGCTCGCCGCTCTCAAGAGCCTATCCGAGCATCTTCGCGCCGAACCTGGCGGCGCCCGACGTCATCTTGTTGGCGCTGTACGTCATCTCGATGTACTTCACCGTGCGCTTCAGCTCGCCGGTGACCGATCCGCAGCAGGCTCAACAGCAGAAGATCATGGCGTTGGTATCGCCGCTGATGATCGCCTTCGTTGGCCGAGGATGGCCTTCGGCGCTGATTCTCTACTGGCTGGCGTACAACGTCTTCTCGACGGCCCAACAGATCTACCTGATGCGCACGCTGAAGCATTCGATTCCCCCGCCTTCCGAAGAGCCGGCGCAACAGCCGAAGGCGGAACTCTCGAAGCGTCAGCAGAAGCGCGCCGCGAACAAGTAACGATGATGGAAGACGATTTTTTCGACGAACCGCAGCCCGCGAACATCCGCGACCGGCAGATTCCCGGCCGCCAGAGCGGAAGAGCCGTCCCCAACGAAGTCGAGCATGAAGACGAGGATCGTCAGCCGGAGGACGTCCACCACGTCGCGCGTCCCGCCCGCACGCACGGCGGGCGGCGCCGTGGACAGCAAGGCGGGGGCCAGGCAGGCGGCGGAGAGCGCCGCCGCGGCGGCGCCCGCGTCCACGAACGCCGCGAGCGCGTGCCGGCCGCGTCGAGCGTGGAGCCGGCCGAGGCCAAGCCCGCACGCGAACTGCTGGAGAAGCTGCTCGAGAAGATGGGCGTGCGCGGCGAAGTGATCTACCTCGCGCGCCCGGAGGGCGAGTACTTCGAAGTTCGGGGTCCCGAGCTGGCCGGATTGATCGGTCGCCACGGCAGCACGCTAGAGGCGCTGAATCTGGTCTTCAACAACATCCTGAACTTGGGCGTGAAGGATGGCCGCCACTACTACACCGTGGATGCGGAAGGCTATCGTTCACGACGCGCCGAGCAGTTGAAGGCGTTGGCGCTCCGCATGCTGGAGCGCGCCGTGCGCGAGCGCAAGCCGCAAGAGCTCGAGCCGATGCTCCCCTCGGAGCGCAAAGTCATCCATCAAGCGCTCGCGAACAACAAGTTCGTGACGACCGGCTCGATCGGCGAAGAGCCGGAACGGCGCGTGGTGATCACGCCAGTGGCGGCGCTCTAGCGCTTCGGGGAGCCTCGCGCTGCGGGGCGCGGGAGATGGCGTTCTCGTCGGATTCGATGCTCCAGGAAGTTGCTTCGCCGCGAGCGCTCGGCGAGACGATCGTGGCGCTCGCCACGCCCCCGGGACGCGGCGCGATCGCAATCGTTCGGTGCTCGGGTGCCGATGTGCGAGCTATCGCCGCGCGCGTCTTTCGCCCCGCGACGCCCGGGCCGTTGGAAAGCCGGTTCGTGCGCTTTGGCCGCGTGGTCGACGTGGAAGGCCGCACGATCGATCAGGCGATGGCGCTGTACCTCGCCGCGCCAGCGACGCCCACGGGCGAAGACGTCTTGGAGCTCCATGTTCACGGGAGTCCCGTCGTCGTGCGAGAGACCTTGGCCGCGGCGATGGCGGCCGGGGCCAGGATGGCCCTCCCCGGCGAGTTCACGCGCCGGGCATTCCTGCACGGAAAGATCGATCTCTCGCAGGCCGAGGCCGTTGCCGACTTGATCGAGGCGGAGCACCGCGCCGCCGCGCGGGCCGCGGAGGCGCGTCTCGACGGGACGCTCCGCGACGCCGTGCGCGCCCTGCGCGATCCGCTCGATGCGGCGCTGGAAGAGCTGGCTGCGGCCGTCGACTTCCCCGACGAAGTGGCCTCGCCCAATCCCGAGTCGCTGATCGCGCTGCTCCAGGCGTTGCGGGACGGAGCGATGGAGCTGCGCGCGTCGTGGGAGATGGGACGGCTGTTGCGCGAGGGCCTCTCCGTCGCCATCGTAGGACCACCCAACGCCGGGAAGTCATCGCTGTTGAATGCCTTGCTGGGCGAAGAGCGCGCCTTGGTCTCGGAGATTCCCGGAACGACGCGCGACACGCTAGACGGGCAGGTCGTGATCGACGGCGTCTTGCTGCGCTTGGTCGACACGGCAGGGATGCGCAAGACGGACGAGATGATCGAAGCGGCGGGCATCGAGCGGGCGCGACGGGCCGCTGCCGATGCGAGCCTGCTGATCGTGGTGATCGACGGCTCCTCACCCCTGGGTGACGAGGAGTTTGCCGTGCTCGAGCAAACGCGCGCGCGACGGCGCGTCCTCTTGTTCAACAAGGCCGACGTCGACGATGTCGGATGGCAGCAGTGGCTGGCGTCGCAAGCTTCGCGCGAGACCGAGACGACGATCTTCGGCAGCGTGCTGCGCGCAGCCGACGTCGAGCGCATCAAGACGGCGATCGCCTCGGTGGGCTGGGACGACGCCGCACCGGATCCGGCGCGGCCGCACCTGGCTAGCGCGTGGCAGGCGCAGGCCGTCGAGAGCGCGATCGCCGCGTTCGATCGCGCCCTCGGGACCTTGCGCGCTGGTCATCCCGTGGATGTGTGCGTCGGTGACTTGATGGAGGCCAGTGCGGCGCTCGGACAGCTCAGCGGCGAGGCTGTGACGGACCAGCTGCTCGAAGCGATCTTCGCGCGGTTTTGCATCGGAAAGTAGGGCGGCTACAGGGATGGGATGCGCAAGGAAAGCTCCTCCCTCGCATCACGCTCGTTCGCCCCTCGATTCTTCGCCGCTTCCGCCTTCCTGGCTACGCGGGAATTCAGACGCCCTCACGCACATCCCATCCCCGTAGCCCCACAGCGCACCACGGCGCGACGCTTGAGTCGCGACAGCGGTGGTCGAGATGGAGAACGCCGATCGGATCGAAGTCGCCCGGGCGCAGCGCCGGCCGGAATGGTACAATGGTGCGCGGTATGCGAAGCGATGATGCGGCGGTGGTCGTCGTCGGAGGCGGCCACGCAGGCGCGGAGGCGGCGCTGGCGGCGGCGCGTATGGGCGTCGAGACCCTTCTCGTCACCGGAAATCCCGAGACGATCTGCACGATGCCGTGCAATCCGTCCATCGGTGGTCCGGCGAAAGGGCAGCTCGTCCGCGAGATCGATGCGTTGGGCGGCGAGATGGGGCGCGCCATCGACGACACCTACCTGCACATCCGCTTCCTCAACGAGAGCCGCGGTCCGGCCGTGCGGGCGCTGCGCGCCCAGGCGGACAAGCTGGCATACGCCCGGCGCGTCACGGCGGCTGTGGAGGCGCAACCCAAGCTGACGATCGTGCGCGGGATGGTCGTCGACCTCACGGTGAGCGCCGGTGCTGTCAGGGGCGTGGTCACAGAGGACGGACGCATCTTCCGCGCACCCAACGTCGTCATCGCCAGCGGCACCTTCCTCGGCGGCAAGATCTACCGCGGCGACCATATCGAGCCCGCCGGCCGCTACGGCGAAGCGCCCGCCATCGGGCTCTCCGACGGCCTCGCGCGCCAGGGCTTCACCATGGGCCGTCTCAAGACGGGCACGCCGCCGCGCGTCGACATCCGCACGGTCGACTTCTCGCGCGCGCAGCGTCAGGATCCAAGCCCCGTGCCGCTCACCTTCTCCTACCGCAGCGCGCCGGCGTTCCCTGGACCGCAGCTGCCGTGCTGGATCGTCAACACAAACGAGCGTACGCACGCGCTCGTGCGGGAGAACCTGCACCGCTCTCCGCTCTACGGCCTCGACTTGATCAAGGGCATTGGTCCCCGCTACTGTCCCTCGATCGAGGACAAGGTCATCAAGTTCGCCCACAACCCGACCCATCAAATCTTCCTCGAGCCGGAGGGGTGGGAGACGAACTCGCTCTACATCGGCGGTTTCTCGACGTCGCTCCCTGCGGACGTGCAGCTGGAGATGCTCCGCACGTTGCCTGGCCTGGAGGCCTGTGAGATGCTCCGAGCCGGATACGCCGTGGAGTACGACTTCGTCCAGCCGACGGAGCTGGACGCCAGCCTGGAGGCGCGGCGTGTCGCGGGGCTCTTTCATTGTGGGCAGCTCAACGGCACTTCGGGATACGAGGAGGCGGCCGCCCAAGGACTCCTGGCCGGTATCAACGCGGCTCGCCGCGCCCAAGGGCGCGAGCCCGTCCGGCTCTCGCGCAGTGAATCGTACATTGGGACCATGGTCGACGATCTCGTCACGAAAGGCGTCGACGAGCCGTACCGCATGCTCACGTCGCGGGCCGAGCACCGCCTGGTGCTACGCCACGACAACGCCGACGAGCGGCTCTCGCCGCTGGGCCATGAGATCGGCCTCCTTTCCGACGAAGCGTACGAAGCATTCCGCGTCCGCCGTGAGCGGATCGAATCTGAGCGCCGCCGGCTCGAGGGGTTGCGTACCCCCGAGGGCGTGACGTACGCAGCGTTGCTGCGGCGTCCGGGCACGGCCTACGCCGATCTGCCCGCGCTGCCCGAGCGCCTTCCACCCGAGCTTGGGGAGCGCGTGGCCATCGAGATCGCCTACGAGGGGTACATTCGCCGCCAGCGAGAGCACATTGCCCGGGCGGCTGCCAATGAGGCGATGGAGATCCCCGCGACGTTCGCCTTCGACGGGCTCCGAGCGCTCTCGCGTGAGGCCCGTGAGAAACTGACGCGCCATCGTCCCCGCACGCTCGGGCAAGCGGGGCGCATTCCCGGCGTGACCCCTGCCGACGTTGCGGTTCTCTCCGTCTACCTGAAAGCGGCGGCGTCGTGACGCTGGGCCAGGGTTATCCGCGGCGCGAGCGCTTAGCGGCCTTCGTCGATCTCTTGCTGGAGGCGAATCGTCGCGTGAACCTGACGGCTGCCCGCACGCCGGAGGCGGCGTGGGAACACGTGGCGGACAGCCTCACGCTGGCACCGTTCGTGCGCGGAGACCTGGTGGACGTCGGCTCCGGCGGCGGCTTCCCGGCGATTCCGCTGGCGATCGTCTGCGGCGTTCGGGTCACGCTGATCGAGGCGATCGCCAAGAAGGCGGCTTTCTTGCGGGCGACGCTGGAGAGCCTGCACCTGGAGGGGGAAGTCGTGACGGGGCGTGCCGAGAGCCTTGCCCACGAGCCGGCCTACCGCGAACGATTCGAGACGGCGACAGCCCGCGCCGTCGCATCGGCGCCGGCCGTACTCGAGCTCACGCTTCCGCTGTTGCGGATCGGCGGTCGCGCCGTGCTTCAGCGAGGCCGCATGGACGACGCGGAGCGGCACGCGGCGGAGTCCGCGGCACTCATGCTCGGCGGGGCCGTGTCGATGGAACACTCGCTGGACGGCGAGCGGCGGCTGCTGATCGTCGAGAAGGGCGCCTCGACCCCGCAGCGCTTTCCGCGACGCGTCGGCGTGCCCGAACGAAAGCCCCTTTGTTTCACGTGAAACATCCGCTCGACGATCCCCTAGCGCAGCTCTTTCCCGGCGCCGTCTACGCCGTGGGCGGACGCGTCCGCGACGAGGAGCTGGCGGCAATCCACGGTCGCGCGTATGTGCCCAAGGATTCCGACTATATCGTGGTCGCCACCCCGGCCGACGAGGTGCGCCGTCGCCTGGAGTCGCTGGGTCGCGTCGATCTCGTCGGGGCCAGCTTCGCCGTCTTCAAGCTCACCGTTGACGGCGTGACGGTCGATATCGCGCTGCCAAGGCGCGAGCGCTCGACCGGCACGGGCCACCGCGACTTCGAGGTGGAGTTCGGCCCCGACGTCTCCCTAGAGGAGGATCTGGGGCGGCGCGACTTTCGAATGAACATGATGGCCCGCGCCTTGGACACGGGAGCGTTGATCGACCCCTACCACGGCCTCGACGACATTCGCGCGCACCGCATCGACATCGTGGTCGAGCGCGCGTTCGAGGAAGACCCCTTGCGCATGCTGCGGGCCGCGCAGTTTGCCGCCCGCTTCGAGTTCGAGGTGACGCCGCGAACGCGGGCGGCCATGACCACCGCCGCGCCGCTGGTGCGCCAGGTCTCGTCGGAACGGATCGCCGACGAGTTCGGGAAGCTCCTCACCCGCGCGCCTCGCCCATCCCGGGGTTTCGAGCTGTTGCGGGAGACGGGAGTGCTCGTTCACATCTGGCCGGAGCTGGTGGAGGGTGTGGATGTGGAGCAGAACGAGTGGCACGCCTACGACGTCTGGCGCCACAACTTGGAGACCCTCGACGCCTCCAAGGGTGACCTCGTGGACCGTCTGGCGGCGTTGCTCCATGACGTGGGGAAGCCGCGCACCAAGGTTGGCCCGACCTTCTACCGCCACGAGATCGTGGGCGAGGAGATGGCGCGCGGTATGCTGAGTCGCCTGCGCTTTCCCAGCTCGGTCGTCGAAGATGTCTCCGCCCTCGTGCGCCACCACATGTTTCAGGCGAATCCCGAGATGACGCCGGCAGCGATTCGCCGGTTCATCCGTCGCGTGGGTCCCGCGCGCCTCGAGCGCCTCTTCGCGCTGCGGGCGGCCGATGTGGCCGGCAGTGGGCTTCCCAAGCGAGGCGATCACAACGAGCGCTTCGCAGAGCGCGTGCGGAGCCTGCTAGCGGAGCGGCCCCCGCTGGGAGTCCCCGACCTTGCCATCGGGGGCGGGGAAGTCATCGACTTGCTCGTCCGCACCGGGCGGGCGCCGGCCGGTTACCGGGGCGGCCCCGAGGTGGGAGCCATCCTTCGCTACCTGTTGGAGCAGGTGACGGAAGAGCCAGGCCGGAACACGCCCGCGGTGCTGCTCGCGCTGGCCGAAGCCGCTCTAGCATCGCGGGAGACGTTTGCGCAATCGCACGTGCAGCCTAAGCACCAAAATCGTCAATACCCGGCGTAAGGAAGCCCGCGTGACCTTTCTCCCTCTAGCATCGGCGGCATGAACGTTTCACGTGAAACGGGTCGCATCGTCGCTGTCGTAAATCAGAAAGGCGGCGTCGGCAAGAGCACGACTGCCGTCAACTTGGGCGCCTGCCTGGCCGTGCTGGGTAAACGCGTCTTGGTCGTTGATCTCGATCCCCAGGGCAACACCTCGACGGGGCTGGGCATCGACAAGCGGCAGGTGGCCAAATGCGTGTACGACGTTCTTCTCCATCGCGCCGCCGCGAGCGAAGTGATCTTTCCGACGGAGATTCCCGGTCTCGAGATCATTCCGGCGACGCTCAATTTGGCTGGCGCCGAGATCGAGCTGGTCAGCGCGCTCTCCCGCGAGACGCGCCTCAAGTCGGCGCTCGACGCCTTGGCGCCGAACTACGACTTCGTCTTGATCGATTGTCCGCCCAGCCTGGGCTTGCTGACGATCAACGCCATGACGGCTGCCGACTGGGTGATCATACCGGTGCAAGCGGAGTACTACGCGCTGGAGGGTCTCGCCCAGCTTACCACCGTGCTCGGCCGCGTGCGGGAGGCGCTCAATCCGGGATTGCAGATCATGGGAGTGCTCGTGACGATGGTCGACGCCCGTACGAATCTCGCCGTCGACGTGATCGACGAAGTCTCGCGGTTCTTTCCCTCGCAGGTCTTCCGCACGCGTATTCCGCGCAACGTGCGCCTCTCGGAGGCGCCCTCGTTTGGTAAGCCGGCGATCGTCTTCGATGCCAAGAGCCGGGGAGCGCAAGCCTATCTCGCCTTGGCCAAAGAGGTGCTCGGCGAGGACGAGGAACTTCAGGCCGAGGTGGGTTCGTGATACGTGCAAGCCGGCGCGAGTGCGCCGGAACCTTTCAAGCAGTGGGGTCCCCGCGAGCGAAGCGCAGCGCAGCGAGTGCAAGCCGGCGCGAGTGCGCCGGAACCTTTCAAGCAGTGGGGTCCCCGCGAGCGAAGCGCAGCGCAGCGAGTGCAAGCCGGCGCGAGTGCGCCGGAACCTTTCAAGCAGTGGGGTCCCCGCGAGCGAAGCGCAGCGCAGCGAGTGGGGGTAAATGAGCGCATGACCCAAAAGCGTGGTTTGGGCCGGGGATTGGGCGCCTTCTTTCCGGACGGACAAGGCGACCGCCCGGCGTCACCGCTGCAGCAGGTTCCCGTCTCGGCGATCCATCCCAATCCCCAGCAGCCGCGCCGCACGTTCGAGGGCCAGGCGCTTGGAGAGCTCGCGGCATCGATCGCGCTGCACGGCGTGCTCGTGCCGCTGCTGGTGAGGCCGCTGGCAGGCGGCCGCTATGAGCTGATCGCCGGCGAACGGCGTTGGCGGGCCGCGCAGATGGCGGGCTTGGCTACCGTGCCGGCCATCGTTCGCTCGGCGGACGACCGGCAGAGCCTCGAGGTGGCGATCCTCGAGAACCTCCAGCGCCAGGATCTCGATCCCCTCGAGGAAGCCATGGGCTTCCGCCATCTGATCGACCACTACGGGCTCACGCAAGAGCAGGTCGCCGAACGCCTGGGCCGCAGCCGCCCCGCCGTGGCCAATGCCTTGCGCCTTCTGAGTTTGCCGGACGAGATTCAGGAACAGGTGCGAGCCGGGTCGTTGAGCGCCGGCCATGCGCGCGCGCTTCTCGGCGCTAAACCGGGAGCAATCAGGGAACTAGCCAGGAAAGTCGTCAGCGAAGGCTTGACCGTCCGTCAAACTGAGCGGTTGGTGAATCTCGACGGTGCCGCCCGGCGCCGGGAGCGCCGTCGCCGGCGCCTGGAGCGCGACCCGGAGATCGCAGCCTTCGAGCAACAACTTCGGGAGCGTCTGGGAGCGCCGGTCGCCGTCGTCCCGCAAGGCGTGGGAGGCCGGCTCGAGATCCGCTATGCGGATGCCGACGACTTGATGCGCATCGGCGATCTGCTGCTCGGCTCCCTGCCATAGCGGCTGCTATATGTTGTGGGCGAACGCTCGTTCTCCACAATCGAATGTGGAAACTGTGGATGAATGGGACTCCTCGGCCAGCCGGTCAGGGCTAGTAGGCGAACGGGCGTTCTCCACAAGACGCTGTGGAGAATGTGGATGATGCGAGAAACGCGGCCCGAGCTCCAAGGAATCTACGTCATCCTCGGCCACGAAGGCGCCGTCGAGCGCCTCGACGCGTGCCTTGCGGCCGGCGTGCGTCTCTTCCAATACCGCGGAAAGGCGCGCGGCACGCAGGAGACTGCGCGGGCCTTGGTCGAGCGCTGCCACCGGGCGGAAGCGCTCTTGATCGTGAACGACGACGTCGATCTCGCGCTTGCCGTCGAGGCCGACGGAGTACACCTCGGCCAAGAAGATACGGAAGGCGTCGATCTGCTCGAGGTCCGCGCGCGCCTTGGCACTCGCTTGCTCGGCCTCTCGACGCACGATCCGGCACAGGCTCGCCGCGCCGCGTCGTTCGGCGCGGACTACATCGGCGCCGGCAGTTGCTTCCCTACGAGGACGAAAGATCGTGTCATGCTCATCGGCATCGACGGGTTGCGGCGCATCGTCGAAGCCAGCGCCCTTCCCGTAGCCGCGATCGGCGGAATCGATGCAACGAACATGGCCTCTGTTCGAGCCACAGGCGCCGCGATGGCGGCCGTGATCGGCGCGATCGCTCAGGCTGGCGATCCTCGCGCCGCCGCGGCGCAGTTGATGGCGGCATGGAACGGCGCGCCGCAACGCGTTCAGGAGCGGGCGTGAGCGGCGCGTCGATCGTGGTCTCGATCGGCGCGAACGATCCGTGGAATGCGTCGGGCGTCGGTCTCGATCTCTTGATTCTTCGCGATCTCGGGGTGCGCGGCGCGACGGTGATCGCCGGCGTCGTCGCGCAAGGACCAGACGGCGTGCGCGCAAGCTGGCCCGTGCCCGAAGGCGCGATCGCGGAGCAGTTCGCCGCGCTCTCAGCGCTTCACGTCGGCGCCTATCGCGTTGGTCTCCTGCTGGACGCGCAAAGCGTGCGGGCCACCGCGCGCGCGTTGCGCGACGTCGCCGCGCCGGTCGTCATCGACCCCGTCTTCGCAGCGTCGCGCGGAGGCGTCTTCGCGGACGACGCCGTGCTGACGGCGTATCGTGAGGAGTTGATTTCGCGCGCGACGCTCTTCACGCCCAACGCGCGCGAGGCTGCGCGACTGTTGGGATACGCGATCGAGACGCCCGACGAGGCCGAACGTGCGGCGCGCGATCTCGTGCGTCTGGGCGCGCGCGCGGTGCTCGTCAAAGGCGGCCACGTGCAGGGCGACGACGTCGTCGATGTGCTGGCCGACGGCGGGAGCGTTACGCAATTTCGTGATCGCCGCCTCGCGATAGAGATGCGCGGCACGGGCTGCATCCTCGCCGCATCGGCGGCGGCGTTTCTCGCGCAGGGTCACGAGGTCGTTGAAGCGGTGATGCGCGCTCGCCACCACGTTCGCACGCGGATGCTGGCGTCGATCGAGCTCGGCGGCATGCGCGTCGCGCGCTAGCGAGTCGACGTCAGCGGCCGCGTTTGCGTCTCGAACCGCCCGTGCGCTTCGCGCCGGAGGCTTTTCTCGCCGCCGGTCGCTTCGCGGCCGTCTTGCGCTTGGCCGATGGGCGCGCCGTCGTGCGGCGCAAGGCGTTCTGCACGGAGAGCTCCCACCGATACCCGTCGGGATCGTGGAACCATAGGCCGAGATGGGGCGACCCGGGCGCCTCGGGGCCGATCTCATCGCCCGGGTCCTCCATCTCGACGCCCTTGCGGCGCAGCTCGCGCACGGCCGCCTGCAGTTCGCGAAGCGAGCCGAGATGGAACGACATGTGGTCTAGTGTCTCAGGATGCGGTTCGCCGCGAAAGAGCGCGATCGTTACGGAGTCATTTCCGACGGCGACGCCGTCACTGAAATCGAACTCGTGGCGTAGATTGAGCTTCTCGATCCACCAGCGCGCGCTGGCTTTGGGATCGCGTACGGCTAAGCCGAAGTGGCCGACGACGCCGAGTTTGATCGCCATCTCTCCCCCCTTGCATGGCTGACACTGTGCACGGGGAAACGCCTAATCCTCGTACTTCGGAAGCGCCTCGCGAATCCGCTCGAGCGCAAGCTTCAGGTTCTCGATCGAATTCGCATACGAAAGGCGAATATGGCCCTTGCCCGCCGCGCCGAAGGCCGTCCCGGCCAGCACGGCCACGCCGGCTTCTTCCAGCAAGAAGCGCGCCAGTTTCTTCTCGTCGCGCGCAACCTTCGACACGTTGGGAAAGGCATAGAACGCGCCCTGCGGCATCACGCAGCTCAAGCCCGGGATCTCGTTGAGGCCCTTGATCAGCACGTCGCGACGCTTGCGGAACTCGTCGTTCATACGTGCCACCTCATCGTCGGGTCCCGTGAGCGCAGCAATACCGGCCATCTGCACGAAGGCGGTCGTGCACGACACGGTGTTGTTGAGGAAGAGCGTCACGGCGTCGGCGATATCGTTGGGCATCGCCGCGTAACCCAAGCGCCAGCCGGTCATGGCGTACGCTTTCGAGAAGCCATCGACGATGATCGTGCGCTCGAGCATGCCCGGCAGCGAGGCGATAGACAGGAACTCGGCGTCGTAGATGTTGCGCGAGTAGATCTCGTCGGAGATCACCAGGAAGTCGTGCCGCTGCGCCAGCTCCGCGATGCGCTCGAGGTCGGCGCGAGTGAGCACTCCGCCTGTCGGATTGTGCGGCGAGTTGATCACTAGCACCTTGGTGCGCGGAGAGATCTTCGCCTCGAGGTCGTCGAGATCGAGACGGAAATCGCGCGATTCCAGCAGCGGCACGGGAACGGCATTCGCGCCCAGATAACCCGCGGCCGATGCATAGGCTGGATACGCGGGATCGGCGTACAGCATCTCGTCGCCGGGATCGAGGAGCGCGGAGAGGATGCACCAGATCACCGGTTTTCCACCGGGGCCGGCCACGACGTTCTCGACGTTCACGGAGATCCGGCGCGTGCGCGAAAGATGCGCCGCGATGGCCTCGCGCAACTCCAAGACGCCTGCCGACGGCACGTAATGGGTCCAACCGGCGTCCATCGCGAGGACGGCGGCGCGCTTGATGTGCTCGGGCGTGTCGAAGTCCGGCTCGCCGATCTCCAGGTGCACGATGGAGCGCCCTTGACGCTCCAACTCTTTGGCACGAGCCATCGTGACGAAGGCCGATTCGCCACCCAATCGCCTCACGGTGGCCGCCAGACGCCTCTCGGAAGCTGCCAGCATGATCGTTACATATCCCTCTCTACAAGTCGACGCCCGTGGAGCAAGGCAAGCCGCGTAGGTTGCGGCTCTTACCGTGGCGAACGCCTAGCCGCATCTGCCGGGGGTTCGGCGGATGCCTGTTACGACGTCACCGCGGAGCGCTAATGTCGACGCTTACGGAAATCTTCGCGCCGGGTGCGCAGCCTTTATCCGAGGGGCTGAAAACCCTCACGCTTTCTCCGGACCGCACGGTCAAACCTGGAGACGTCGTTCACGTTCGCTTTGCCTTCTCCAACGTCGGGAGCGCCATCGCGACCGGCGTCCGCGTGAAGCTTCGTCTGCCCGAGCACGGCCGGTACGTCGCCGGGTCAGCGCGGATCGACGAGGAACACTGTTCGGACGAAGGCGGCACGGCCCCCTTTCTCGCGGCCGCCGGCGGCGCGATTCCCGATCTCGCGCCCGGCGAAGCGCGTTCCGTCTCCCTCGACTTTCGCGTAGAAGGGCCCATCGAGGACCAGACGGAGTTGACGGTCCAGGCAGCGCTTGCCGCCGACGGCACACCCGTCGTCGGCTCGAACGTCGCGACCGTGACCGTCCGCAGCCGGCCGCAATTGCGCGGCGAGCTGACGACGCTGGCCATCGATGCAACGCACGGCAACCGTCCCGGCACGGAGATCACGCTGCGGGCTTCCATCCACAACCACGGCCAGTCGACGGCGCGTGACGTGACGCTGGTCTTGCCCGTGCCGGATCGCACCACGTACGTCGGCCACTCCGTGCGCATCGGCGGTCGACAGATCGCGGAAAGAGGCGGCGAGCCGTTTCCCATGCAGGAGCAGCGCGTCGTCGCCACGGCGCTCGCGCCTTCGCGCACGCTGGTCGTCACCTATAACGTCAAGATCGATCAGCCGCTTCCCGACGGCACGCGCATCACCGCCCGCGGATGGGTGGGCGCCCGTGAAGAAGGTGAGTTCGAGCTGTCGACGGCCACGCTGGACGTTCGCTCACCGGCGGAGTTCGGCATCGGGACGGGGATCGAAGTCGAAGCCGGCGAGGAGGTCACCCCCGGCCAGCGCGTGCGCATCGCCGTCGCGTATCACAACGTGGGCAGCGGTGCAGCGGAAGACGTACGCATCGCCATCGCGCTTCCCGAAGGATTGATCTACTCGCCGGGCTCGACCACGGAAAACGGCCGAGCCGTCGCTGACGATCTGGCCGTGCGTATTCCCGAGATCCAACCGGGGGGCAGTGGACGGGTGGCCGCCGAGGCGATCGTCGCATCGCCGGCTCCGACGGGGCGCAGGCTTCCCGTGCGCGCGACGCTGCACTGGCGTGGCGGCGAGCGAACCTTCGACAAGACGTTGCGCGTGCGTTCGGCGCCGGAGTTTCCGTCGTCGATCAATCGCTTCGAGCTACGCAGCTCCAGCAGCGCGGCGCCCGGCGAAGAAGTGCTGGCCCGTCTGGCCATCAGCAACGGCGGCACCGATCTCGCTCGCGACGTTCGTGTCAGCGTCGTCGCCGGCGAAGGCCTCGAAGCGGTGCGCATTCGCCGCGAAGGCTCGACGCTGGAGATCGAAGACGGAGCCGTGCGCATCGGCGATATGGCGCCGCTGGAGCCCGTCCGTCTTGACGTGATCGCGCGCGTGGCGAGCCCGCTTGCCGACAAGACCCAACTGCGCCTCACGGCGAGCGTGCGCGCGGCCGATCTCGTGGAAACGGAGATCGGCACGGTGACGGCGACGGCGATCTCGCGTCCGCGTTTCCCTCAGAGCGCGCAGCGTCTGCGCATCGTTTCAGAACAGCCCGTGCGCCCCGGCAAGACCGTGCAGGTCGCGTATACGGCACGCAACGAGGGCACGGACGTCGCGAGGGAGGCGGTGCTCGCGCTCGAGCTTCCCCGCGAGCTCTCCCTCGAAGGCGTGGAAGGCGCATCGCGGCGCGGTGAACGCACGCTCGTGCTCGGTGCGATCGAACCCGGCGGCGCCGCAACGGGGATGCTGACGCTACGGGTCGCGCCGGGCGTGCGTTCGGGGACGCTGCTTCCCGTCGCCGCGCGTCTTTCGTGCGCGAACGGGTCCAGCACGCTCGTGGATCCGGCGGACGTGGCCGTCACGGCCACGCCGTCGTTCGCATCGGCCGCGCTGCGCGTGGAGCCTGCTCACGAAGTCTCGCCCGGCGAGATCCTGACGTGCACGCTTGAAGCGCGCAACGACGGCGACGGCACGGCCGAGGGCCTGGAGATTCGCGCCGAGGCGCCCGCGCAGACCACCTACCTGCCGGCTTCTACGGAGATCAACGGCGTGGGCATGGTCGACATCGGCGGCACATCGCCGCTCGTGGGCGGGCTCACGCTCGCCGACGTCGCGCCGGAGACGCCGATCGTCATCACGTGGCGCGCCGCCGTGAACTCGCCTGTCGAGCCGGGAACGCAGCTTGCCGCTCGCGCGCGCTTGACATGGGACGACGGCGGATTGGAGTTGGAGAGCACGCCGACGGTCGTGCGCTCGCAGCCTTTCTTCGGCGAGCGCGCAGCACTGCCGTTCTCCGTGCTCGGCGTTGTGCTTCAACCGCGCGCCACGCCGGAAGCGTCCCCCACCGCGACGACGCCTGCCGCGACGGCGCCCGCCGCTCCTGCTGTGGAAGCGTTCGCGCCACCGCCTACCGTCCGCATGGCGGCTGAACCGCCGGCGCCTGAGCCGTCGGCGCCGTCGCCGCAGGCGGAACTCGACGAACGCGACGGAGACGTGTCCGCCCCCGCGCCCACCATCGTCGTGCCGCGGCATATCGAAAGCGCGGAAGGGCGTGTCGCGACGCTGAGCGTGTACACTCCGGAACGATTGTCGCGCTCGATCCGGCTGATCTCGAGCGTCGAAGCGGGCGCGTTTTTCCCGCATTTCTTCGCTATTCGGGCGTTCCTCCCGGATCGTCTGATCGGCAGCCCGGTGCTCGAGGAATTGCTGGAGAGCGAGCGCGAGCGTCTTCACGAGCTGCTCGATCATCTCTTCATCAAGTTGCGCTTGCCCCGTTACCTCGTCTCGCAAAAGGATCTCGAAGATCGCACGGCGCGTAGCGCGCTCATTGGCTTGATGCGGGGCATCGCCGAACAGCGCGCCGTCGCCAGCGAGACGATGCCGTCGGGACACGTCGTGCTCACGGGATCGATGTCGGTGGCCGAGGCCGCAACGCATGCCGACGACCTCGAGCACGCGCCGCTGGGCGGAGCCCGCCCGTGGCGCGCGCTGGCATCGCTCCTGCCGGACGGCGGCGCGGGCGACGGAGCGGCGCTCGGCGAGGCGCTGGCGACGTATCGCGCGCGCTTCGTCGATGCGCTGCGCGATCTCGAACGGATGCCGCCCGGTGAGTTCCAGCGCGTCCTCGCGGCGCGTTCGCCGGAACCGCTGGAGGCGGCGCTCGAGCACGTCCGGCGCATTGCGGTGCGACTGGGAGAGCGTGCTACCGCATAGCGTGTTGCTGGAGCTCTCTGCCCGTGCCGATGTTGCGATCGCGCTGGCGATCCTCGCAGCCGTCGCGCTCGCGCTCGGCGGCCTTTGGCTGACGCGCATCGAGCGCTCTACCCCCGCGACGTCCGCGCCGGCGGCGTCCGAACCATCCGATGGGGGAGCGTCCGCGCCGGAGCCCGCCTTGCCGGCCGTGCCGTGGTGGCGTGCCGCCGGCTCCGACGTTCCCGGCGACGTGACGGCACGGACCGCCCTCGTGGAGGAGCTCGGCATGCGCGGCGATCGCGATGCCGCATTGGTGCTGGTGCGCGCATGGCGCGAGGAGCGCGATCCCGGTGTGCGTGACGCCGTGCTCGCGGCGTTGCGTGCGTGCGACGGCGAGCCGCCGTTGGAGATCTTTCACGAAGCGCTCGCGGACGGTAGCGAAGCGCAGCGGATTCTCGCTATCGAAGGCTTCGAGGGGCGCGGGCACCACGAGCCGATCGTCCAAGCGCTGAGCGATCCCTCCGACGTCGTGGCGCTTGCGGCGGCCATTGCGCTGTACCACTCGGGCAAACGCGAGCCGATCGAGGATGCGCGCGAACGGCGCGGCGCGTCGTTCGCCGCGATGCTGGATCTGCTTGAGTTCTAGCGAGACCGGAGCCGCGTCTAGGCGAGTGTCCCCGTAGCTCCACCGCCCAGCCCAAACGATTGCTGGACGAGGGTGATGACTTGCCGCGAGTCGATGAACAGCGAGTGCAGCATACTGTTCTGGATTTGCGTGAGTACCTGATCGCGCGTGAACTGCGTGACGTCCGTGCCGACGTTGGCGTCGCGAATGGCGCTAGCGGCGGCCGAGTCCTGCGTCTGCTCGATCGAGTCATTGGCGCCGTCGTGTTGGAGCGCCACCGTTTGCGCGCCGATCTTCGCGCGAATGGCGGCAAGCTGCTGGATGGCGCGATCGATGCGGTATTCCGCGGCCTGATTCGTCGTGAAGGTCGCCTGGCCGGCCGCTCCCGGGCCTTCAGACGGCGAAAGGTTCGGATTTCCGGAGAGGACGTAGTCGGAGGAATAGGTGCCGAGCTGAATCGATGAGACGCCGAGATTGAGCGCGCTGACGCCGGGAATGTCGACGGAAACCATGTGACCCTCGGCGACGCCGTCATTCACCTGGAGACCGTGACCCGACTGCGCATTTTGCTGGGGGACCGTGTAGAAGAAGAACTCCTTGCCGATGTCCGCTTGCGAGATCGGGTTGAGATTGAACGAGGCGATGTTGTCCGTGCCGCTCTGATTGGCGGCCGTGAAACTTGCGGGCAGGAGCAAGACCGAGGGCGAGAGCCCCGGTACGTAGATGATGTTCGTGCCGGCGAAGACCTCCATGTTGTCGATTTGCGGAGGGCCAAACGAAGGGTCTTCGCTCGTCACGGTGACTTGCACGGCGAGCAGATCGTTGCTCGGGTTATTCGGGTCGGGCGGCGGCGCGCCGAGGTCGGCAACCACTTTGACGGAGACCTCCGCCTGCACCGAGTTGGGATTGAAGCCGATCGACGTCGGATCGATCAATTGAAGACCGCTCGAGAGCGTGTCGTTCTTTGGAATGAAGTATTGCGCGGGCGACGCTTGTTCGGTGGAGAGGCTGCCGTCGAGAAGATGGAGTCCGTTGAACTGCGTGTTGTTCGCAATCGAGTTGATTTCTTGCGTGAGCTGATCGAGCTCGCTCTGCAGATAGCCGATTTGCTGGGGATCGGTGAGATCGGAGTTCGCTTCGACGACGAGCGAACGCATGCGCTGCAGGATGTCGCCGATGGTTTGAAGTCCACCTTCGGCCGTTTGCAAGAGATCGACCGCGCTCTGGATGCTCTGCTGGCCCGTTTGCAGGCCATTGGCTTGCGCGAGGAGGCGCTGGGAGATCGCCAGTCCGCTGGGGTCGTCGGCTGCGCTGGAAATGCGAAGACCGCTCGCGAGACGCTGCGTGACCCGCGAGAGATCTGCTGATGTTGCATCTTGCCCCAGCGCCACCTTGTCGCCGAAGCGCAGCACGTCCATGTCCTGCGCGGACCCTCCATGGTCGGATGGCGAAGAGGCCGCCTCGACGTTTCGCGGCGGTCCCTGGTTTGATCATCGGCCCGGTTCGGCGGAAAGCCGGTGCTTTGCTCTTCCGAACTGTAAAGTCCCGGTAAGGCTCAAACGCAACGTGCGCGGTGCCGCCTCGCCGGCCGACAACCCGATACAGTACGGTTCCGCGCACTGTGAGTCGGTCGAGACGTCCCCCGATGCTCCTCGCCGCTCTCGGCCTTGCCATGCTGGCGGCCGGGATCGGCTTTGCCATGTCCTCGAGCGAAGGAAGCGTAGTTGCCTCGAGCGCTTCCGCAGCCTCCTGGAGCGGCGCGCCGCGGTCAGGCGGCCACGAGCCCGCCTCTCCTAGGTCTGCTCACGCGGAAGCACGGCCGTGGGCTCGGATCGCGGAGGTCGTTGCTCTGGCCCCGCCGGAGCGTCGGGTCACCGGGGTCGACGTCGCTCAGGTGCCCCTCAGTTCCACGCCGGACACGCATCCCAAGCCCGTTCCCGCCGGAGCTCCCACGGCTGAGCCCAACGAGGCGCCGCTGGTCATCCCGCCGAGCGTCATGATTCCCGAAGCATCGCCCGAACCGGGCCCCTCTCCCGAAGCGGCGGCAACACCCTCCCCCGCGCCCACGCGCCACAGCTCGTTCCTCGGCCGGGGGCCGCTCCGGTTCAGCGCGCTGGGCGGCTTCGACGTCGGCTCTCACCATGCGTCGACGACCACCAGCCTCACAGCCAGCGACGTGCTGGGTATCTCCTTCATGCTGGGGCTCGAGCGGCGCACGGAGCAGACCTCTCTTTCCATTCAAGACCCCGTCGGTTACGCTTCGGGAAGCTCGTCGGTCGGCCAGATCCAAGCCATCTATCGCGCCGCGAAATACGCCGTTGCCTACGGCGCCCTGACCGATCCCTCCAACTCGCAGATCGGTATCGGCGGCTTCGCGCGCGGCCTCGAGCTGCGGCTTCCCCGCCGCAACGGCGAGCTCGACGTCCTCGGCGCCGCCGCGACGCAAGCCAGCGGCGAAGGATTCCGCTCGATGGGACTGCGTCGGCAGTACTACCTGCCGAGGAACGCGCTCCTCACCGGCACGCTGATCCTCTCGCGCGGCGAGCAAAGCGGCGCAAAGAATCTCATCGCCGATGCGACGTTTCAGCGCTTCACGTCAAACCTGAGCAGCAACCTCGAGGCCGCGATCGACCGGACGAGCAACGTCATCGGCGGCGACAACGGCGCGCGCATCGCCGCGGCTGCACAGTTCAATGCGCCATTGAAGGCCGGCTATGCGTCGTTCTCCGTGCGCTCGATCCCGCAAGGCTTCATGACGCTCACGACGACGGACAACGCCGACAAGGCATGGGGACTCACCTTCCAACGCACCATCGGCCGCTCGGGAAGCCTCCTGGTCGACCTGGGGCGCGATGACGCGTTCGCCGGCAACGAATGGAACCGCACCATTCGGCGCAACCTCACGTACAGTCAGCCCGTCGGCAGCAGCAGTTCCGTGACCGTGCTCGAGAGCTACTCGCGCTCGACGGCCGGTGGGCAGTCGACGGTCAACCGATCCGACGGTTTCACGGCGTCGGAGACGATCAAAGGCTTCTCGCTCTCGCAGACGCTGCAGCGAGCGACGGCGAACGGCTCCGGCGGCACGGCGTTGCAGACCCAAGAGAGTCTCTCCATCGGCCACGCCTTGGCAAACGGCTTCATCCAGGCACAGAGCGTGCTGGGCCGGCAGTCGAGCGGCGGCATCGCGTCCGATCAACGCCAGCTGCTGTTCTCCTACACGCGCCGTCTCAGCCAGCGCACGGATCTCACGTTGAACAACCAATTCACTGTGAGCGATTCCGCCGGCCAAGCCACGACGCAACGATCGACGAGCATCGGGCTGATTCGGCGCCTCTCGTCGGTCGTGGCGCTGAATATCGCGGCGACGCGATCGTTCCAGAGCGGCCTCAATGCCAATGGCGCTTCCAGCATCAACGTCGACCTCGTCGGACCGCTCGCATTCGGCGGTACGCGCGTTTCCGGTCGGGCGAATCCCAATCTTCCCGCGACGATCATGGGGCACGTCTACGTCGTTTCGTCGAATGCGGGAGCGGCATACGGTCAGCGCGGCGTCGGCAACGTCTTGTTGCTCCTCGACGGGACGACGCCCGTTCGCACGGATATCGACGGCGGCTACGAGTTCCGCTTCGTCAAGCAGGGCTATCACACCATCTCGATCGTGCAGGGTACGGTCTCAAGCGGCCTCGTCGCCGACCGCGGACAAGTCAGCCTCGACGTGGCCGGCGGTCAGACGGCGACGGTCGATTTCGCCGTCGGCGCGTTCGCGGGCGTGACGGGCCACCTCTATGCTGCCACGTCGAAGGGGCCGCAGCCGATTGCAGGCGTCGAGATCGTCGTCGACGGCGGCCGCCACGCAACGACGGGTCCCGACGGGGCCTATCAGGTCGGAGGGCTTTTGCCCGGCACCCATCAGGTCGCCGTTGTCATCGACAGTTTCCCCGCAAGCTTCGCGCTTCAAGGAACGGCGCAACGCACGGTTCAGGTCCTCCAAGGACAGCTCACCACCGTCGACTTCAGCGCGTTACCGCTCGGCTCGATCAGCGGTCACGTGCTGTACGCGCCGGACGGCGGCTTCGGCAATTTGCAAGGAGCGAAGAACGTCTACGTCGTGGCCGAGCCGGGTGACTACGCGGCCATCACCAACGATGACGGAAGCTTCCTCCTCGACAACATCCCGCCGGGAAGCTATCAAGTGAACGTTGATCCCGAGACGTTGCCGGACGATCAGAGCGTCGTTCAAGGACCAGACGAGCCCATTCAAGTGTTCGGCGGCACGGATACCGGCGGACTCGTCTTCAAGCTGGGCGCGGCGCCCAAGGCCGTCGTCTTCTCATTCGACAACGGGAAGAAGGCGGGCGTCTCCGTCAACGTCAAGCCCGATCACGCGCCGCCCGGCGCCGTCGTCAACGTCGTCGTGCAAACGTCGGAAGAGCATCCGACGGCGGTCACGCAGCAGAGCGATGCGTTTGGATCGTTCCCGTTGCGATTCGATGCGAAGCTCCGCTCCTGGATCGGGAAGTTCATCGTACCGGTTCTCCAAGCCGGCGACTACGCGTTGCGCATCGAAGTCGACGGACCTCACCGCGGCATCGGCGACGCGTCGCTGACCGTCGACCCGAAGCTCCCGTTGATCGCAACGCGCGTGTTGACGCATCCGGCGCAAGCGGGACATACCATCGCCGTAACGGCGAAAATCCTCGCTCCCGTCGAAGCAGGTGACACGGTGCGTTTCGAGGACGGCTACACGTTCAAGCTCCCGGAGCCTCGCGGAGAGCTCTACGCGTTCGACGTTCGCTTGTGGTCGCGCGGTTTGCCGTATCACGGCACGATCGAAAACAAGGCCGGCAAGAAGTTCCCCCTCGTGCTCGAGGCGCCGCACCGGTAGCGGATTTGTTAAGCGGCGTTTACACATCGCGATGGCGCAGTAAACTCGCCGTTAAGAATGGCCGCATGCGGCCGACAATATCTGGAAGTCAGTCCCCAAGCTCGCATATCATACGGGTGAGAGAGCTTCTGTCGCTAGGGATGGCAAGATCAGACTCTCCCGTAGCTTCAGCCGAAAGGGAACCTGAACACCATGAAACGAGCTTTCGCAGCCACCATGCTCGCATTGAGCGTGGCGGCCACGTCGACGGCCGCCTTCGCAGCAGCACCGACGCCGCACTACGGCTCGGTGAAGATGACCTGGAACGTTGCCGTCTCCGCCTCCATGCAGTTGGCCACGCAATTCGGAAACGCCGCCTTCACGCAAGGCACAGCCGCTCCTAATCTCCTACCCAGCGCCGCGAACGTTTGCGGTACGGGCGTCACCGGCGCTCCCACGAGCGAGTCGACCCTGAACCTTTCGTTCGGCACGATCAATCCCAGCCTCACGACTCCGGTCGCGTGCATGTACACCAATGCGATCGAGGCCGCCGTCCAAACGAACGACGCCGGCGGGTTCACGATCTACGAATACCTCGACGCGGCTCCGGCGGCGGGAACGGGCTTCTGCGCCTATCCCGATCAGCCGGCCACCTTCGGCAACGCTCCCGGCGCGGCCGCGGCGGCTTCATCGGCGCGCAGCGGTAACCCGGCAGCAGGCACGTTCACGGCCGGCGCCTTGACGGCGTGCGGCGGTGTCGGCGGCGCGGTGATCCCAACGGGCACCGGCACGCTGACCAATGGCGGCGGCGGCCCCGGTAACGCGGACGGCGGCCCCGGCGCCGGCATCGCGACTTCCGGTTACGAGTACATGACGGAGCCCGGCACGGTCGGGGTGAAGTGGGTGTCGCAGAGCACGGCGGCGGCCAGCACGGTCTACGCAGCGGAAGACATCCAGCTCAATCTCGACAAGGGCGCCGCTTCGACGGCTGGTTCCGCCGCCGTCATGACCATCGTTCTCGTGCCCGCCTAGATCCTCGCGCCACGGAAGGGTAACGGGAAGCGCGTTCTACGGGAGAGTGCACCGCCTGACGCGGCCGAGGCTGCGTCAGGCGATGCCAACCGCCGATAACGTTGAGTATGACTGTGGCAAAGTGGTCGACGGCGCTGGCTGTGGTAACTCTGGCACTCCTCGTTCCGCGTTCGGCCCCGGCCGATCTCGGGCTGGACGTCTCCCCCGCGAAATACGAGATGGAGATCCCGGCAGGACAGAGTCAGACGGTTCCCATCACCGTGCGAAACACGGGAGCCGACACGGTCCACATCCAGGTCTCGCTGGTCGATTTCACGGTCGGAGCGAACGGGCAGTACCAGTTCCTGCTCCCCGGCAAGAACAAGTACTCGATGGCCCCTTGGGTCTCGCTCAATCCCCGTGAGTTCGACATCCAGCCGAACACGCTGACGCAAGTCCGCGTCTCGGTCACGGTGCCGGCCGCAGCCACCGGTGAACACTCTGTGATCGCCTTCTTCCAGACGCGTCCCACGCGCAAGCCTGGAGGAGTCTCGTTCTCGGAGCGCATCGCCGCCAAGCTCTACGAGCTCGTTCCCAACACCCTTCAGCTCTCCGGAGAAGTCGACGACCTCTCGGCGCGCCCATCTCCCGATGGTGAACGCTACCTCGTCGGCTTCAAGAACACGGGCAACGCTCACGTCTATCTGAACGGTCGGATCGAGATCAAGCAAGGCTCCACGGTGGTGGAGCGGATCGAACTCCCCAAGCAGATGCTCGTCGAGCGCGGAGGTGAGCGGATCGTCGACGTCGAGGGCAAGAAGCTCGGTCCGGGATCGTACACCGCGATCGCGCTGATCGACTACGGCGGACCGAATCTCACCGGAGGAGAGAAAACGTTTACCGTGCGCTGACGCGCGACCGAACACGCCGCGCGAGCGCGACATCGTCAAGGACGACGTGAAGGGATTTGGGGATGTTTCGCTTTAGCCGGCTCTGCCTGGCGATCTCGGTGATCATCGCATCGCTTGCGATGATCTCCCAGCTCGTCCTGGCCGGCCCCCAGGCGCCCGGAACCGGCGGACTCCGGCGTCTGCCATCTGCGCCGACGCCCCCACCGCTGCCGTTCAACGTCGCGCCGACCGCGGCGCCAGGATCCGCGCGTTCCGCAACGGGCCACTCTATCGTCAAGACGTCCCCGGCCGCGGGGCTGCGCCGTCCCGCGCCGATGACCGTAAGCCGCGCGCTCGCAGAGTTGGTCGGCCATCGTCGCATAGCGAGCGCCTCGGGCGGCACGATCGTCCTCACGGGCGACAGCACGATTTACCAGATCTACGATGCGACGCTGTCGTACAACAACTTCAACTACATCCAGTGCGCCGGGCTGACACCCAACGCCACATACAGGTACTTGATCTTCCCGCCCGACGGGACGTCATATACGTCCTCCAGCTTCTGGACCGATAATAACGGTACGTGCGGAGGATACTTTCCGCTTTACTTTGGGACGCCGTACAACAACGCGCCTGCCCCGGGCACCGCGCCGCCGTACTCGGGCGTCTGGACCTTCGTCGCCCAAAACACGAACACGAATACGTACGATTCCGTCGTCTACGTCGTCGTTTTGGCGAGCACGAATTTCCAAACGTACAGCGATGCCGGCCTCTTGCACCCGGCCGTCGACTTTCACCCGGGCGACACCGTCTATGCAAGCGCAAGCAATCTCAACACCGCGCACACGTATGCCTTTGGATGGGTCTACACCGGCGCCGCCAATCTTCCGTGCGTTTACAGCGTTCCGACATCGTCGACGACGAAACCGGGAACCTGCTTCGTCGCCGGCTCGACGGGCGGCACCGCCGTCCCTACCGGCCAAATGACCGTAGGATGGTCAACCGGAGCGGCACCCAGCATCGGCACGTACACGGTCCAGCTGTTCGACGCCACGACGAACGATCTCATCGGCACGCAACAGATATCGATCGAGCCCTCGACGATCAACTGGACGCTGACGCCCTATAACTCGACGTTGGGCGTCGGAACGAACCTCAACGACACGTTCGCCAATGACGGCTACATCGACGCCTCGGTGACGGGCCTAACGTACAACGTGACCGGCCTGCCATCGTCGTCCAACGGCCACACGATCGCCCTGACGGTCAGCGACCCCAACGGGATGGTGCTGAACAACGGCGCGACCGCCGCCAATCCTGGGGGCAATCTTCCGACGGTTCTGCAGAGCGGCGGCGCCGTGACCTTCAGTCAGAATCCGTTTCCGGCGAATTCGACGATCTTGGAAGCCTTCGGGCCAACGGTGACGCCCTTCGCACCAAACGTCCTCACCGCGCAGCTCTATGATCGAACCTCGGGCACGGTGCTTGGCTCGAAGTCATTCACGATTCTTGGATATCAGGGAACGTTCGCATGGACGAACCCGAGCACGAACGTGCTTGCCACGCCGGTTTCCGGAACGGTCGCGCAAGTCACTGTCTCCAACAGCGCGGGCAGCGCCTTCGGTCCCTGGAACGCCGACGGCATTTCGGGCGTGGAGTTGCAGAACGACGGCCAGGGCGAGCAGCTGTCATTGCCGAGCGGCAACACCACGGCCACGGACTCTGCCGGCCACATCTGGGACATTACCTACGTTGGCGGCACAGGCACGGTCATCAAAGCGACGCCCGACGCCGCCAATCCGACCGCGACGCTCAGCGGTTCCACGACGCTTTCCTTCAACGTGCAGGTCAGCCTTACCAGCGGCGCCGTTTGCAAGAGCGCGCCGTGCAACGTTCAGACCAGCATTTTGCCGCAGCACGGCATCGCTTATAGCGCATTCGGCAGCGTGTCGAACGCGCTCTTGGTCCTTCAGCAAGGGGCCGCCTATTCCGGCGTCGCTACGGAGCAGTGGCAAGTTACCGCCGGTCCCGCTCCCATCGGCTCGCCGCGTTTCAATCAGGCGATGTACGACGTGAATACCGGCGGTACGGCGTCGAACGCCACGTATACCCTGACGCTGACCGTTGCGAACCAGGGTCCCAATGAGACGCTGAAAGATCTCGAGCTCACGTTTCCGAGCACCTACGACGGCAACAACGCGACGCCGACACTGCAGTCCGTTACCGTCAACGGCGCCAACCAGACCGGCTGGCAAGTCATCTCGCAGAGCGGCAACGGTGCCTTGATGACGAACCAAATCGAGCTTCGGTGCCGCGGGGGCTGCGCCGGGGTCGGCTTCAACAAGACAGCCGTCTATACGCTGAACTTCCCCATGTTCCAGATCCCATTCGGCTATCAGACGATCAAGGCGGTCGCCGATTTCGACACGCCGTGCGGCGGCTGCAATCCGTACACGTTGGCATCCACAGGCACGGTGCAGAACGCGATCGTCGGCGCCACGAATATCGATTCGACTGAGCTCGGCGTGTACTCATTGGATCCGACGACGATGACGGCCGTCTTCTCGCCCAACACGGTGCCCACCGGCATTGCCTCGTCGACGATTCTCGACTTCACCAACACGAGCGCGTCATCGAGCCCGTTCCCGGACTACGTCGACCAGATCAATCTATCCGTGCCTAGCGGGATGATCCCGACGAGCATCACGGTTCCTGCGGGGTGGTACGTTCAGCAGACGGCGAGCGGGCCCCCCGCGACGTACGTCATTCAGGTGTGTCCGATCGGTCAATCCAAGCCATGCGCATCGTCATACGAGGCCAATGCGCTCGCACCGGGACAAACTCTACCCATCACGTTCAACTATACGTCCGCACCGTTCCCGGCCACGGGCACCTACAACGTCTCGTGGACAGCGGTAGGCGCCAACGGCGGCGCCACGACGTCTCCGAGCCAGACCGCAACGCTTACCGTGAGCCCAACCTCGGCGCAGGTATCGTTCACCAATGTGGGCGGCTATATCGGCGCGTTCCCGCCGGCGACGAATCCCACGCCCGTCCCTGGAGGCTCCCAACCGCAGATCGGCACCGATGCCAGCAACCCAAACGGCAGCTCGTTCCTCTACACGGTCACCAATAACGGGCAGAAGACGATCTCCAGCGTGAACATCACCGTTCCCGGTCAGACTCGCGCCTTCACGAACGCCACCGATGGGGCTGGCGTGTACTGGAAGTTCGCGGTGCCGCCGTATGTGAACGGTGCCGGCGCCGCTTCGCCGGGCACGTGCTCCGGCTCGCTCAATGCGGCGAACTACGCGAGCGCGACCTCGGGCGGCGGGAACGGGTTTATCAGCCTCACGGGCTGCAATATCGCCAGCGGCCAATCGATCAACATTTACTTCAACGCGCAGACGCCGTACGACGTGGGCAGCTACTTCGATTGGCCGGCGACGGTAACGTCGACCGGCCCCGGTGGAGGCACGGTCAATGGTACGCCTCCGTACGCTGGGGCAAACTCACTCCAGGTGATCCTCGACGCAAACCTCAATGTCATCACGCCGCCTAGCGGAACGAACACCGTGCTGCCAAATCCGGGCCCAGGCGGATCGAGACCGGCCACGAGCTGTCTCGGTTGCGTGGTCGATACGACGCAATCCCCACCGTTGATCACCCTGGGAAGCTTCACCGGAACTTTCACGGCAACCGACCTCGTCAACGTGAGCGTCTCTTCCGATGCCGTCTCGCCCGACGGGTGGACGCTCTACGTATCGACGAACAACAATCCGCTCAACGGCAGCGGCGTACAGCAGCTGAAGATCGCGGGCGATGCAACCACGTCCACCACGGTCGCCGGCTTTACCGTCAATCAGACCTCGTTCGCGACCATTCCCGTCATCGCGTCACCAAGTCCGTCGAGTCCCGGCCTGCAGATTTCCAATTACTCCGGCCCCGCTCGCCACGTACCGATCGACACGATCACGAGCTTCTTCGTCGACGCGACGGGAAGCACGTCGGCGCAAAGCGCCGTCATCACCTACACGTTGTTGCTGAACTGATATGAGCACGAGACGATGGCTACCGGCCCTTCTCCTCGCACCGGCGCTGATCGCGTCATCGATCGGCCCCGCGCCTGCGGCGGTCGGCTCCGTAGAGGCGACGTGGAAGACGTCGGTCATCATCTCGATGTCCGTGACGCCGAACTTCCAAAGTGGATACGGCCCGCAGGGTGGACCGACGAGCCCGACACCGGCTCCCGGGCCCAGCGCGGCGCCCAATGGCGGCTGGATCGACTTCGGCAAAGTGGTCCAAGGCTACAATTACCTCTACAAGTACGCCGTTCAAGTCTCCGTGCTGACCAATGACTCGAACGGCTTTCAAGTCTTTGCCGAAGGAAGCAGCGACTTCCAATCGGCGAGCAGCGGGACGTGGCCGATCAACATGACGCTCTTCTGGCTACCGACCAACAGCGGGAACACGCCCTTCAGCGCCGCGACGCCGTTCGAGAAGACGAGCGCCACCGTGACGGGAAGCGGCAGCACCACGGGCATCACGTACGGAGCAGGAGGCCCGCCGATGTCGGCGCTCGTGTGGACGTATGGCAGCTCGACGATCGGCCAACCGAACAATGCGGTCAATCAAGGCTTCGACTACCAATTGCGTCTCTCCGGCTCGGCGCCGGTGACGCAGTTCTCGGTGTACGTGGTCTACACGGTGGTGGCAAAGTGAAGCGCATCGGACAGGTTCTCCTTTTCGCCGTCGCGGCGGCCGCCGTCGCAGGGAGTCCGGCATGGGCGGGGTCGTGGCACCAGCTGACCTCGAAAAACATCTCGGTGACGGTGACGGTGACGCCCTCGCCGATCGCCTACGCGCCTCACACGGTGGCCGAAGCGGTGGCGCATCCGGCACCGCACCCCGAAGTGCTGGCGCAGCTCGATCCGGCGAAGCTGAGCGCGTACCACATGGTGGCGCAGGCAGGACCGACGCAAGGCAATGTACCGGTGACGATCAACGTGCAGGCCGATCCTACGGCACAATACCTGCACATCACGGCGAACAACACGATCTTGAATGCAGGCTACGGGACGAACACGTACACGTGCGCCTACACGGTGTTCGCGAATGCGCCGTATGCCTGGCGAGTGCAGGATTGGGTGTATGGAACGTCCGTGAGCGGCACGGGCTCCTTCCCGACGTTCAACTATCCGACGCAGAGCGATCTGGCGTGGCTTGCGGAGACCGTCACGACCACGTATACGGCGTTCGCAAACAGCGGCAGTCCCGGCGAGCAGGTGTTCACGGGCACGGCGAACGTCTCCAAGTCGATCTGCATTGACTTGCAGCTGAAGGTGCCGAGCAACATCCCGGCGGGGACGTACGCAGCCACCATCACCTACAACCTCCAGTACTACTACTAGCGATCTATTCGCCGGGTCCGGCCAGCGCAGGCGGCTTCTTTCCGAAGTACTTCGCGAGTGCGTAGGCGGCGACGGGGGCTGCGACCGTCGCGCCGTAGCCGCCCGTGCGCTCCATGTACACGGCAATCGCGACTTTCGGATGATCGACGGGCGCGAAGCATTCGAACCACGTGGTGTTCGGGCCGTTGCCACCGTCCGTCTCCACGGTGCCTGTCTTACCGCCGTAGGGAAGGCCTTCGATCGTCAGTCCATGCGCCGTGCCGCCTGCGCCCGTGACCATGGACATGCCCTTGCGCACGACGGCGAAATCGGCTGCCGAGATCGGGATGTGGCGGATCGCCTCCGGGGGGAAGACTTTGACCGTCTTCCCAGCGCCGTCGCGAATGGCTCGCACGATCTGCGGACGCCATAGGGTCCCGCCGTTCGCGATGGCGGCGACGGCATCGGCCATCTGAATGGGCGTCGCCTCCATCGCGCCCTGGCCGATGGCCAGAATGCACACGTCCGAGGGCTCCATCGGCAGGCCGTAGACTTTCATCATCCACTCGTTGGTCGGCCAATTGCCTTCGTACTCTCCGGGAAGATCGACGCCCGTCTTCGCCGCCAAGCCGAACGCGTGCGCCCAATACGCCAAGCGCTGATGGCCGAGGAGATCGCCCAAGTGATAGAAGTAGACGTCGTCCGAAGCGGCGATCGCCTGGTACATATCGATGGAGCCAAGCGCCTCGTTCTCGAACCCATGGAACGACGCACCGTGGCAATAGTAGCTGCCGCCGTCGTAGAAGTGATCGCCGGGCTTGATGACACCGCTGGCCAGCGCGCCGGCGGCGACGAGCGGCTTGAAGGTCGAGCCCGTGGCCGTCGCCGCGCCGATGGCGCGATCGTAGAGCGGGTGTAAGCGATCGGTGAGGTAGTATTCGTACTTCTTCAGCGTGAGGCCCGTGGCGAAATCGTTCGGATTGAAGTTCGGTTGCGAGACAAGCGCCAAGATCCCGCCCGTGTTCGGATCGATGGCCACTGCCGCGCCGGCGAGCTGACGACCTTGTAGTTTCCCTTGACGCGCCAGCTCGCGGCGCATGCCGACCTCGAGCGCCTCCTGCAGCTTCCAATCGATCGACGTGACGAGGCTATCGCCCGGTTTGGGATCGGCGTATCCGATCTCCCGCACGACCTTGCCCTGCGCGTCCACGACGACGCGCTTGCCGCCCGGCGTTCCGCGCAGCCACTTGTCATAGACTGCCTCCAGACCGTTCTTGCCTATGACGTCGTTGGGCGAATAGCCGAAGCGCTTGAGCTTCTGGTACTCCTCCTCCGTGATCTGGCCGACGTATCCGAAGAGGTGCGAAGCGTCTTCGCCGTACGGATAGTCGCGCACGGGCTGCACCTCGACGTCGATGCCGGGAAGATCCTCCGTCCCTTCGACCAAGCGCGCCACTTGATCGGCTCGAAGCTCCCGGGCGAGAATCACTGGACCATAGGGTTCATAGACTTGCAGCTCGTCGAAGTTTCGGTAGTTGACGCCGCGATGGTGAAGCACACGATGCCAGAGCTCGCTCGTCGGACGTCCGATCAGCTTGGCCAGCGTGGCGATCGTTCGATTCGGATCGGTGATCTCAGAGGGAATGATCGCCAGGACGAACGACGGACGGCTGCGCGCGATCACCGTCCCGCGGCGGTCGAGGATGAAGCCGCGCGGCGCCGCGATCTCGACCTGGCGAATCTGATTGGCGCGCGCCGCCTCTTCGAACTGTCTACCGTGGACCAGTTGCACGTCGATGAGACGTCCCGTCAGCGCGGCGACGATCAGCGCGAGCATGCCGACGAAGAACCAGAACCGACGCGGTCTCAGCGGCTGTTGTGCCGATTCCGCAGCCATGCCGTAGCACTCCAGAGAACGAAGAAGGCGAGGGCGTCGAGCAGCGCGCTCCACACCGCCCGGTGGAAATGCAGGGCGCCCAAGCCATCGGGGTAGCCGCCCAAGGACATCGTTGCCCAAAAGACGGCCGCGTTGATGACGGTACCGGCGGCGACGATGCCGGCGATCGCGAATGCGGAGTCGGGCAGCACGAACCATGTTCCCAAGCCGCACACTGCGCCCGTGACTCCGAGTGCAAACGCGTGCGCCGCACCGGTTCGCACGGCCAGCGCGTCCTCCGCCAGCCCGCAGAGCGCGCCGTAGATCAAGCCGCGCGAGACGCCCGCGGTCGCCGCATACCATGCGACGAAGACGACCAGCAGGTCGATCGAGCCGCCGCGAAACCGCAGCGCGTGCAGCCACGTGCTCCCCAGCACGAGCGCGACGGCTGCCGCGAGGGCGAGGCTGGGCCAGCGTGCCGGCCGATCAACGTCGTTCATCTGGAGGCGCAATCGCGCAAGACGCAATTGCTCATTTCGTCAGCGAACCGGGCTTGGGAAGCACGAGCACGTGCGAGAGGCGACCGAAGGCCGCCGCAGGCTGAATCTTTGCCACTTGGTAGAGGCTGGCTTCGCCGCGCACGACGGAAGTGATGTGGCCGATGAGCAACCCGGGCGGGAAGACGCGTCCTTGCCCCGTCACCACGCGCATCCCGGGCTTCAGCTCGGCGTCCTGCGAGATGTAGGTCATCTGCACGCGCGTTTCGGAGCCGCGCACGATGCCCCACCAGCGTCCCTGTTGCACAACGGCGGGTATGCTCGACGTGTAATCGGTGATCAAGAGCACCTTCGCAGCGAACGGCGTCACCGACAGCACGCGCCCGACGACGCCGCCTTCGTCGATCACCCCGGCATCCTTGACGATGCCCGCGCGTGAGCCGCGGTTGATCGTGATCGTGTTCAGCGCGCCGGTGGGATCGTAGCCGACCACCGTTGCGGGAATGGCGTCGCGCAACGTCGCTTCGCGTTGGGCGAAGCGCACGTCATCGGGCGCGACGGAAGCAGCTTCGAGCAACGCCGAATTCTGGGCGCGCAGCGTACGCACTTCATTTCGCAAGCGAGTGTTGTCCCTCACCAAATGCGGCAAATCCACGATCGCCGCGCCGGCGTCGTGTAAACCGGAGCTGACCGCGGCAAAAGCGGTTTGGACGGGAACTGCGACGGTGGTGACGAGTTGTGAGAGGAAGCTCTCTTGCCCCTTGCGCGCGGCGTCGATTTGCAGCAATGCCACGAGCGCGAGCAAGATGACAGCACCGATTACGGTGAGTAGCTTTCCTTCACCCCGAGACGTATAGATCGGTACCACCTCGTCAGTCGATCGGCTTGCGGGGCGACGCGTTCCAGCAGGCTCGGCGTCGCCAAGATCGCACCGGCGCCGCGTGCCACGCAAAGCAGCGGCTCCGGCGCAACGGAGCACGGGACCCGCGTACGTTCGCCGAGGAATCCCGCTAACCCCGGCAGCAGTGCGCCGCCGCCGGTCAGGGTGATACCGGTCTCCAAGAGATCCGCCGCCAAGTCCGGCGGTGTCGCCTCGATGACGAAGCGCACGGCGCGCGCGATGGCGTCGAGCGACTCGACCAAGGCCTCGCCTACCATTTCCTCTGAGACCATTCGGCTGCGCGGGCCCATCGCCACCTGGTCGTAGCCGGCTACGCGCACCGGCTCGCGGCCGAGCGGGCGGCCGGCAAATCCCAGCTGCAGCTTGAGCCGCTCGGCCGTGAGACTTCCGATCTGGAAGTGTTCCGCGCGCAACCGGTTGACGATGGCGCGATCGAGCGTCTCGCCGGCAACTTTGATGGAATGAAGGACGACCACGCCCGAAAGGGCGAGCATCCCGACTTCCGTCGTCCCTCCGCCGATGTCCACCACCATCGCCGGGCGCGCTTTGTCCACCTCGAGCCCCGCGCCGACGGCTGCGGCGACCGCCTGAGGCACGAAAACGGCCCTCCGGGCCCCAGCCTGCGAGACGGCCTCTTCGACGGCCTTGCATTCGATATCCGTCGCGCAACCCGGAACGCCGACAATCACTCGGGGTCGCGTCGTCCCCTTGAGATTGAGGGCGCGCTGGAGCAGCGTCGTCACCAGCGCGTGGGCGGCCTTGAAATCGGAGATGGTGCCGGCACGCAGCGGGTGGACCACCTTGATGCGGTCGGGAGCCTTGCCGTCCATCTCGCGGGCGCTGCGGCCGACGGCCACGACCTTGTTGCCGCGCTTCGCATCGAAGGCGACCACGGAAGGTTCCGAGAGCAGCACCCCGCTCCGGCGCTCGTAGATGACGGTGTTGGCCGTGCCGAGGTCGATGCCGACGTCAGGAAAGAGCGACTGAATCACAGCAGACGGTACCCCATGGCCTCACATTCCCGGGCCAGCGTTGCCAGCGGGAGGCCCATGACCGCGTAGAAGTCGCCCTCGATGCGATCGACCAAGAGCGCCCCGCGCCCTTGGATGCCGTACGCTCCGGCTTTGTCCATCGGCTCACCCGTAGCGATGTATTCTCGAATCTGTTCCTCGCGCAACGTGACGAAGGTCACGTTGGTGGTGACGCACCCGCTGCGTTCGCCAGCGCGCCGATCGTAGAGACAATACCCCGTGTGTACCTGGTGCGTTCGTCCGGAGAGCGCCCAGAGCATCGCCGCTGCTTCCTCAACGTCGGTGGGCTTGCCGAAGAGCCGTCCGTCGAGGTCGACGATCGTGTCGGCGGCAACGACGAGCGGAGCCGTCTCATCGATGGTCTCGGCGACGTCCCGCGCTTTCTCGCGGGCGTGGTAGACGGCCAACTCTCGTGCCTCCAACCCGGCGACCTCTCCTTCACCGTAGGCGCTCGGCCGCACGACCACCTCGAGTCCCAACGACCGCAATAGCTCGATGCGTCGCGGGGAACGGCTGGCCAGTACGACGGAGACGAGTCTCTGTAGGATCATCCTAACAAATTAAGCATCGACATCATAGCGCAACAATTCATCATCGCGCTCGCGTCGAAGCCACATTTTTTGCGATCCGCTCTCCACGAGCACCACCGCCGGCTTGGCGAAGCGGTTGTAATTGGAGGCCATGCTGTACGTGTACGCGCCGGTCGTGCAGACGGCGAGCAAATCGCCGCCTCGCAAATCGTCCGGCAGCGGCACCGTCATCATCTCGTCCGATTCGCACGAGCGCCCGCAGATGGTGGTTGCACGCTTGGCTGCGGCGTCATAGCCGTTGACACGCAGCACGTGGTGGTAGGAGCCGTAGAGGGCCGGACGCGGGTTGTCGGCCATGCTGCCGTCCACGATCGCGAAGCGGCGGCTGCCATGGTCCTTCACGGCCATGACGCGGTAGAGCGAGAGGCCGGCCTCCGCGATGACGGCGCGGCCCGGCTCGATGCCCAGACGCGGCAGCGGCACGCCGGCGCGAACGGCGCCGGCCCGCATCGCGCCGAGGAGCCCTTCGGCAAGGGCCGCCGGAGCGGGCGCGGGATCGTCCTCGGGGCTGTAGCGCACGGCGAAGCCCCCTCCGGCGACGAGCTCGGCGACACCGATACCCTTCTCTCGCAGCGCGGCGGCGAGATCGAAGAGCGGCTCCAGGGCATCGGCAAAGAAGCGCGGTTCGTAGATCTGTGAGCCGATGTGGGAGTGCAAGCCGTGAAAGGCGAGGTGCTTCGACGCGGCCGTTTTTTGCGCGGCGGCCAGCGCTTGCGGTGGGAGGAAGCCGAACTTCGAGCGCTCGCCCGCCGTGCGCACCATCTCGTGCGTATGGGCCTCGATGCCCGCGTTCACCCGCAGGATGACGGGCGCCGTCCGGCCGAGACGCGCCGCCACGGCGTCCAGGCGCTCCAGCTCTTCCGCATTGTCGACGACGATGCGTCCGACGCCGCCGACGATCGCCGCTTCCAGCTCTTCGTCTTGCTTCCCGCAGCCATGCATCCGCAAGCGGTTCGGTGGGAAGGCGGCCGCCTGCGCCACGCGCAGCTCCCCAAGGCTGCAGACGTCCAGCGAGAGGCCGAGGGCCGCGACCCGCCTCGCCAGCGCCACGCAGAGGAACGCTTTGGCGGCATACGAGATGTCCGTCTCCGTGCCGAAAGCGGCGCGGAAGGCGGCGACGCGCTCCTGGAAGAGCGCGCCGTCGAAGACGACCAGCGGGGTGCCGTGCTCGGCCGCCAGCGCTTCGAGGCTCACGCCTCCGAAGGCGAGCGCGCCGCGCTCCCCGCGCGTGACGCCGGGGGGGAGCGCCTCACTCACGGATGTCATGGCTGGGGAACCTCCACGCGATAGAGCCCGTGGGCCTCGATGTAGGCGACGACCTCGTCGGGCATGAGATAACGAATCGGCCGTCCTTCACGCACGAGGGCGCGGATGCGGCTGGCGCTGGTGAAGAGCGGCGGGACGTCGAGGCGGCGCACGCGGCGTGCGATCTCGGCGGGAAGCGCCGCGTCAACGCCAGCGCGGGTGGCGACGACGAAGCCGTCCAGCGCGGCGAAGACCTCGTCCAATCTGCGCCACGTCGAGGAGACCAGCGAGTCGATGCCGGCGATGAAGTAGAGCTGGTCGTGCGGATACTTCGCGCGCAGCTTTGGAATCAGATCCGCCGTGTAGCCGGTGCCCTGGAGATCGCTCTCCTCGAAGCGAAAGGCCGGATTGGAGGCGATGGCCAGCTGCACCATGGCGACGCGATCGGCCAGGGGCGCCATCGGCTCTCCGCGGCGATGGCGATGCGATCCCGTGGGCGTGAAGAGCACGGCGTCCAAGGGAAGCTCGACGAGCGCCGCCTGCGCCACGTAGAGATGGGCGAAGTGGATGGGGTCGAAGGTGCCGCCGAGGATTCCCAGTCTCACGAATATTCGAACTCCACGTCGCCGATGCGCACCGTGTTGCCCGGCTCGATGCCGAGCTCGCGCAGGCGCCGCTCCACGCCCAGCCTGTCCAGCGCGCGCTCGAAGCGCCCCAGGGCTTCGTCGTTGTCGAAATCGGTCATGGATGCGAGGCGCTCGACACGCGGACCGCTGACGACGAAGACGTCGCCGTCGCGCGCCACGTGGAACGGCTCCACCGGCGTGAGATCGATGCGCGGCTCCTCGATCGCGAATGTCGGGACCGGCGTCTCTTGGATGATGCGCCAGGCCGCGTACATCAGCTCGCGCACGCCGCGTCCCGTTGCCGACGAGATGGCCATGAGTCCGGGGATCTCGTCTCGCAAGGCCGTGTACGTCTCTTGCGCCTGGGGCAGGTCCATTTTGGAGATCACCAGCAGGCGCGGCTTCTCATGCAAGCCGGCGGCGCGCAGCTCGGCTTCGATCATCGTGCGCTCCGCGCGCACCTGTTCGGGCGTCCCCATGCCGTCGAGGAGATGGATGAGCACGCGCGTGCGCTGCACGTGGCGGAGGAACCGATCGCCCAGACCGGCGCCTTCGTGCGCTCCTTCGATCAAGCCGGGAACGTCGACGGCGACGAAGCTCGTCTCTTCGTCGAGACGCACGACGCCTAGTTGCGGCTCGAGCGTCGTGAACGGATAGTCGGCGATCTTCGGCTTGGCGGCGGAGATCACGGAGAGCAACGTCGATTTTCCCGCGTTGGGAACGCCGACGATGCCGGCATCGGCCAGCAAGCGCAATTCGAGGGAGATCTCATGCTCTTCGCCGGGCTCGCCCTTTTCCGCGTAGCGCGGCGCTTGACGCCGCGCCGTGGCGAAATGCTGATTGCCCAGGCCCCCGCGGCCGCCCTTGGCGACCAAGACGCGCTTGCCCGGCTCGCCGAGATCGGCAAACAGGCTGTCGCCGCGATAGACCAGCGTGCCGACCGGCACCGAAACGACCAGATCGGTTCCGGAGCGCCCCGACTTGTTGGCCGTACCGCCGTGCTCGCCGCTCTTCGCCGCGAACTGGCGCTTGTAACGGAACTCGACGAGCGTGTTGACGTTCGGATCGGCGACCAAGAACACGTTGCCGCCCTGACCTCCGTCGCCGCCGGCGGGGCCTCCCTTCGGAACGTACTTCTCGCGACGCCAAGCGACGATGCCGTCACCTCCGTTACCGCCCTTCACGGTGATGGTCGCTTCGTCAATGAACATGGGTAAGCGATTCGTTGCCAAATGCGAGAGGCCCGCCGCAGGGCGAGCCTCTCGAAACTCCTGCGCGCGGCGGAGACTATGCGCTCGCGGGAACCACCGCCACGTACGTGCGCCGGTTGGACTCGCGGAAATCCACCTTGCCGGCCACGAGAGCGAAGAGCGTGTGGTCTTTCCCGATTCCGACGTTCTGGCCGGGGTGGAACTTCGTGCCGCGCTGGCGCACGAGAATGTTGCCGGCAATGACCTGCTGCCCGCCGAAGCGCTTCACGCCGAGGCGCTGCGCGTTGGAGTCGCGGCCGTTCTTGGAGCTGCCGCCGCCCTTCTTGTGGGCGAACAGTTGAAGGTCGAACAGAAACACGTCGATCTACTCCCCGAGAAAAATGGACCCTGGCAGTATACAACAGCCTCCAAATCCCTGTCCAGAGGGAGGGGGCTCCGGCACGACCGGGAGGAGGCCTTCGGTAGCGCCCGAATCCTGGTCCGGTTTCAGGGAGGTGAAGGTGACTGAACGTCGTCGTGTGGTCGTGACGGGGCTTGGTGCCGTGACGCCGCTCGGCAATACTGCCCCGGAGTTCTGGCGGCGGTTGATTGCCGGTGAGTCCGGCATCGGCACGATCACGCAGTTCGACCCGCAGTTCGTCAGCACCAAGATCGCGGGCGAGGTCAAGGACTTCGACGCGGACGCCCTCGTCGGGCGCCGTGAGGCGCGGCGGCTCGATCGCTTCGCGCAAATGGCCGTCGTTGCGGCGAAAGAGGCATTGGCCGACTCTAAGCTCGAGATCAGCGACGCGAACCGCGACAACATCGGTTCCATCATCGCCACGGGCATCGGCGGCATCCTCACGCTGGCCGAGTGGGCCTCGCGGATGGGCTCCGAGGGGCCGCAGGCGGCAGCGCGCGTGACGCCGTTTTTCGTGCCGATGCTGATGGCCAACGCGGCCGCCGGCACCCTCACCATCATGCTCGGCGTGCGCGGCCCCGCCATGTCGACAGCCAGCGCCTGCGCCAGCTCGAACAACGCCATCGGCGAGGCCTTCCGCAAGATTCAGTGCGGCGAGGCCGATGTCATGTTCGCCGGCGGCAGCGAGGCGGCCATCACGCCGATGTGCGTCGGCGGCTTCTGCTCGATGAAGGCGATGTCGACGCGTAACGACGACCCGCAGAGGGCCAGCCGCCCCTTCGACCGGGACCGCGACGGCTTCGTGCTCTCCGAGGGAGCGGGGGTGCTCGTGCTCGAGGAGCTGGAATCGGCCAAGCGCCGCGGGGCGCGCATCTACGCCGAGATCATCGGTTACGGCGTCTCGTCGGATGCCTTCAACATCGTGCAGCCCGAGCCGGAGGGCGCCGGCGTCAAGCTGGCGCTCAAGCGCACGCTGGACGACGCCGGCATCACGCCGGCCGACGTGCAATACATCAACGCGCACGCGACTTCGACACCGCAGGGCGATACGGCGGAGTCGAAAGCCATCCGGGAGATGTGGGGCACGCACGCCGACCGGGTCGCCGTGAGCTCGACCAAGGGGGCGCACGGACATGCGTTGGGCGCCGCCGGCGCTATCGAGGGCATCGCGACGGTGATGGCCGTCTACACGGACGTCATGCCGCCGACGATCAATCTCGAGCACCCGGACCCCGAGTGCGACCTCGACTACGTGCCGAACGTGGCGCGCAAAGCGACCGTGAACGTAGCGCTCTCCAACTCCTTCGGCTTCGGTGGCCACAACGCGGTCCTGGCGTTCCGCAAGTACGCGTAGGTGCCGAGTGGCCCGAGACCTTACGTGCAATCCGGCGCAAGTGCGCCGGAGCCTTTCAGGCAAGAGGGTCCCCGTGAACGAAGCGGAGCGTAGTGAACGGGGATGAGCGGCGAGCGGCATCGTCGTCGGTTACGCGCGCTCTTGAAGAAGCTGCATCTTCCCGGCGATGCGCTTCCCTTGGTGGAACGGGCCTTCGTGCATGCCTCGGCCGTAGGGGAAGACGCCGCCGCGGCCGATTCCAACGAGCGCTTGGAGTTCCTGGGCGACAGCGTTTTGGGCCTGGTGACGGCCGATTATCTCGAGCGCACGCTTCCCGATGCCGACGAAGGGGAGCTTTCGCGGCGCAAGGCGCGTCTGGTCTCCGGCGAGCTGCTGGCGCATTCGGCGCGCCGACTCGGTCTGGGCGAGCTGCTGGTGCTCAGCGCCGGTGCCGCGGCGGCCGGCGGAGCCCATCGTCCCTCCATCCTTTCCGACGCGCTCGAAGCCCTGATCGGCGCCATCTACCGCGCGCAGGGACTCGCCGCAGCCGCGGCGTTCATCGAGCGGGAGCACCTCGCGCACATCACGGAGGAACAACTCCTCCAGGGCAATGCCAAGACGGCGTTGCAGGAGTGGACGATGGCCCACTTCAAGAGCCTGCCGGTCTACGACGACAGCGTCTCCGGCCTCCCGCACGCACGGAGCTTCACGTCGCGCGTCAGCGTGGCGGGGCGACCGTTGGGATTTGGCGAGGGACGGAGCAAACGGTCGGCGCAACAAGCGGCGGCGGCTCAGGCGCTCGAAGTCCTCCAGCACGAAGCTGCGCGAGAGCAGCAGGAAGTATGACGGTCTATGCGGCTCAAGTCGGTCAAACTCTTCGGCTTCAAGACCTTCGCTGAATCGACCACGCTCGAGTTCGAGCCGGGGATCACCGCGATCGTCGGTCCCAACGGCTCCGGCAAGTCGAACCTCGTCGAAGCGATCCGCTGGGTGCTTGGCGAGACGTCGAGCCGTTCGCTGCGCGGCTCCAGGATGGAGGACGTCATCTTCGCCGGGAACGAGCAGCGCAAGCCGCTGGGCCTGGCCGAGGTGGTGCTGACGCTCGACAACGACAACGGCCGCCTGCCGGTGGACTACCGCGAAGTCTCCATCACGCGTCGCGCCTATCGCGCCGGCGAGAGCGAATACTATATCAACCGCAATCAAGTGCGCTTGCGTGACGTGCTCGATCTGATGATGGGCACGGGTCTGGGTCCCGGCTCGTACGCCATCGTCTCGCAGGGGCAGATCGACGCCATCCTCTCCGCCAAGCCGCAGGACCGCCGCGAGCTCTTCGAAGAGACGTCGGGCGTCAATCGCTTCCTGACGAAGAAGAAAGAGGCGATGCGCCGCCTCGAGCAGACGGAGCAGAACGTCATTCGCGTGAGCGATCTGATCGGCGAGCTCGAGAAGCAGATGCCCGAGCTCGAGACGCAGGTGCGCCGCGCCAAGCGCTACCGCAAGCTCTCTGATCGTCTGCGCGACTTGGAGATCCTCTCGTATCTGCGCAGCTCCGCCTCGCGGCGCGAGGAGCGCGAGAAGCTCAAGGCGCAGCTGGATCAAGGCGAGGCTGAGCGCGCCGCGGCGGAGGCCCAGGCCTCGACGCTGAGTGCCGAGCTCTCGCAGACGCGGTACCGCGCCTATCAACAAGAGCTGCAGCTGGAAGAGCAGCGATCGGCCGCGCAGCAGGCGCGCAGTGAACAAGCGCGGTTGGAGGCGGAGCTCTCCGCGGCCACGGCGCGCTTGGAGGCGCTGGAAGCGCAGTCCGCGCGGGCCGACGAGGGCGGCATGCGCGCCGAAGAAGAGCGCGTGGCGCTGGTTGCGCGTCTGCGAGGATTGGACGACGAGCGAGGCCCGCTGGCCGATCGCGTCGAGAGCGCGCGCCGCGAGGAAGCGGCGGCGCAGGAGCGCGAGACGGATGCGCGCCGTCGTTTGGAGACGCTCTTCGGCGCGCTGCGCGACTTGGAGGCCAACGTCGCCGAGCGGGCCGCGCGCGAAGCGGAGCGGCGCGCGCAGGCGGATTCGGCGCGCAAGGAGCTGGAGCGTCTGCTCAGCGAGGCCGCCGAGGCGCGTCGCAGCGCGGAGGCGCTGGAGTCCGATCTCGCGCGCAAGGAAGAGCATCTGCGCGCCGAGCGCGAGCGCATCATGGAGCTGGAGGGGCGCGTCGAGCGCGCCAAGGTCGCCGAGCGCGCCGCGGAAGAACGCGTCGCGCGGGCGCGCGAGCGCTACGCGCACGTGCAGAACACGCTGAAGTCGCTGGCGGCGGAAGAGGCCGCGGCCACCTCGCGCTTGCACACCATCGAAGAGCTCGAGGCGTCGTACGAAGGTCACGTGCCCGGCACGCGAGCCATCATCGAAGCCGCGCAGCGCGGCGACGTCAGCGGCTTGATCGGCGTCGTCTCGAATCTCATCGAAGTCGACGAGCAGTACGCGCGCGCGCTCGACGTCGCGTTCGGGGCGCGCCTCTCGAACATCGTCGCGCACACGTCGGCCGATGCAGAGCAGGCCGTGGCGTGGCTCAAGCGCCACGAGGCGGGGCGTGCCACGTTCTTGCCGCTCGACCTCTTGGGGCGCCGCACGGGGCGCACCCTGCCGCCGCAGCTGCGTGGGCGTCACGGCGTGATCGCCTACGCGCACGAATTGGTGAAATGCGATCCAGCGTATGCCGGCATCGTGGCGTTCCTCGTCGGCAACGTGCTCGTGGTCGACGAGCTGCGCACGGGCATCGCGCTGGTGCGCGGCGGTGAAGTGCACGATTCCGTCGTCACGCTCGACGGCGATCAGATCCTAGGCGGCGGCGCCATCACGGGCGGCCGCTTCAAGCGCGAGCGCATGATCTTGGAGCGTCGCGCGCAAGCGCTGGCGCTGCGCGAGCGTCTTCACACGCTGCGCGTGGAGCTGCAGAGCAACGAGCGCGTCGAGCGCGAGATCGCCGCAGAGGGGCAGACGGCCGCTCAGGAATTCGAGCGCGCGCGCCGCGTTCATCAAGAGGAGGAAGTCGCGCTCGGTCAGGCGCGCACGGCGTTGACGGCCATCGAAGCCGAAGTCGCGCGCGCACGCCGTGAGATCGAGACGCATCTGGAGAAAGGCTCGTCGCTCGTCGCCGCGTCGAAGGATGCCGAGAGCCGCGCGGAAGCGCTGGAAGCGGCCATCTACGCCAGCGACGACATGGCCGAAGAGCGCGCGCGCTTGGAGCGCGAGCTGGAAGAGGCGCGCGCCGCCGTCGCTGCGGCCGAGAGCGAACGCAGCGAGCGCGCCGCTGCCGGAGCTGCGCTGCGCGAACGTTTGGCGGCGCTCTCCGCCGCGCGCGATGCGGCCGCCGCCCGTCTGGCGGCGCTGGATACCGATGCAGAGCGTGCGCGCGCCGCGCGCGATGCCGCGCAAGCCGAGCTCGAGACGCTGCGCGGCCGCCGCGCCGAGCACGAGGACGCCGTGCGAGCGGCGCGCGAGCGGGCGGAGCAGCTGGAGCGTGAAGCCGCGTGCGCGCGCAACGAGCGCGAGCAGTTGACGGCGAAGGTCGCGGAGCTGGAGGCGGCCGTGCGCGAAGCGGAGCACCGCGAGCGCGAGCTTTCGCATTCGTTGGAGTCGGCACGCATCCGTTTCGCCGAGATCGAAGCCGAGCTCAACGTGCTGGCGCAAACGTTCGCGCAGCATCCGGCGACGGAAGAAGAGCAAGCGGACGTCCTTCAGCGCTACGAGGGCTACAACGACGACCCGGCGCAGGAGCTGCCGAAGCTGCGCGAGGATCTCGGCCGCCTCGCCAACGTCAACCTCAACGCCGAGGCGGACCTTCAGGCGCTGGCGGAGCGCGAGCGCTTCTTGAAAGAGCAGATGGACGATCTCCACGCGGCGCGCGAGAAGCTGTTGGCCGTGATCGCGGAGATCGAGGCCAGCGCGCAGGAGACGTTCAATAAGACGTTCGAGGCCGTGCAGAAGTCGTTCACGGAGACGTTTGCGCGGCTCTTCCCGGGCGGCGTCGCGCGCATGTGGCAGACGGATCCCGATCGTCTCTCGGAGACGGGCATCGAGATCGCCGTCGCTCCGCCCGGCAAGAAGATGATGAGCCTGCAGGCGCTTTCCGGCGGCGAGCGCGCCATGGTCTCCGTGGCGCTGATCTTCGCGATCCTGAAGGTGAAGCCGAGCCCCTTCTATCTCTTCGACGAGATCGACGCGGCGCTCGACGAAGCCAACATCGGCCGCTTCAGCGACTTGGTCAAGGAATTCGCGCAAGACTCGCAGTTGCTCATCGTCACGCATAACAAACGCACCATGGAGCTGGCTGATCGCATCTACGGCGTGACGATGCGCGAGCCGGGCATCTCCTCGATCGTCAGCGCGCGGTTGGAGGCCGCAGACGTTGCATAATCCCCGCCCTACCGCCCTTTTGTCGGTTTCGGATCGCACGGGTTTGCTGGACCTCGGCCGCGCGTTGCGCGGCGGCGGCTATACGATCTACGCGACGGGTGGGACGCAGGCGTTTCTCGCGCAGCGCGGCATCGAGGCGATCGAGGTAGGCGAGCTCACGGGCTTTCCGCCCTTGGCCGATGGGCGCGTGAAGACGCTCCATCCGAAAGTCTTCGCCGGCATTCTCGCCGATCGCGAGAAGCTGCACCACCTGCATGAGCTGGAGGTGCACGACATCCCGCGCATCGACGTGGTGGTTTGCAATCTCTACCCGTTCGAAGAGACGGTGCGCAAGCCCGGCATCGGCATGGGCGAGGCGATCGAGCAGATCGACATCGGCGGCGTGACGCTCATTCGAGCGGCGGCGAAGAACTTCGCCGGCAACGTCTGCGTGCTGGTCGATCCGGAGCAGTATCCCGCGTTCATCGAGCACGTGCAAGCTGGCACATTCCCTTCGTTCGAGGAGCGCAAGGCGCTGGCCATACGCGCCTTCGAGCGCATCGCCGAATACGACGCCGCCATCGCGCGCTACATGGAATCGGGGCAAAGCGCTGCCGCGCTGCCGGGATCGCTGGCGCTGACGATGCCGTTGGAATCGCCGCTGCGCTACGGCGAGAATCCGCAGGCGCGCGCCGCGTTCTATCTCCCTGCCGGCCAGCCGTTCCCCGAACAGCTGCAAGGCAAAGCCCTTTCCTACAACAACTTGCTCGACCTGGACGCCGCGCTGAGGCTTCTGGTTCGGCCCACCGTTCCCGCCGGTCATCCGGGCCTCACGGCGCGCGGCCATGCGCGCGTTGCGATCGTGAAGCACACGGTGCCGTGCGGCGTGGCGGAACGCGAGGGCGTGAGCGAGGCCGTTCGCGCCGCGCTGAACGCCGATCGCATCTCCGCGTTCGGCGGCATCGTGGCTTCCGACGCGCCCATCGACGGCGCAGCGGCCAAAGCGCTGGGCGAATTTTTCTTGGAGATCGTGGCGGCGCCGGCCTACACGCCCGACGCGCTGGACGTCTTCTCCAAGAAGAAGAATCTGCGCGTGCTGCGCATCGATCCCGGACTGCCGCATCGCCTCATCGGCGAGCTGCGCGTGCGCAGCGCGCTCGGCGGCGTTTTGGCCGACGAGCCCGATCCCGGCTTCGCGCCGGAGGCGTGGGAAGTGGTCTCGCGGCGCAAGCCCACGGCGCGGGAGTGGAGCGACCTGCTCTTCGCGTGGGGCATCGTGCGTTGGGTGAAGTCCAACGGCGCCGTGATCGCCAAAGACGGCGTGAGCTGGGGCGTCTGCGGCGGACAAACCAATCGCGTCTGGGCCGTCTCCATCGCCGGCGAGCGCGCCGGCGAGCATGCGCACGGCTCCGTCTGCGCCACCGACGGATTCTTCCCGTTCGCGGACGGCCTGGAGGCAGCCGCCGCCGCCGGCTGCACGGCCGTCGTCGCGCCCCGCGGCTCGATTCGCGACGCGGAAGTGATCGCCGCCGCCGATCACGCGGGCATCTCCCTCGTCTTCTCCACGCATAGGTTCTTCCTGCATTGAGCAATCTGCCCAGTCTCGATCAAGCCCGCGAAGCGCGCGAACGGATAGCGCCGTACGTGCGCCGCACGCCGACGTACGCGTACGGCGGCGTGGCATACAAGCTGGAGCTCCTCCAAGTCACGGGCGCTTTCAAGGCGCGCGGCGCCTTCAACGCGGCGCTTCAGCTCGACGCGCAGCATCGGGCGCGGGGCGTGGTGGCGGTGAGCGGTGGAAACCATGGCCTGGCCGTGGCGCACGTCGGCAAGGCGTTGGGCATGCGGGCGACGGTTGTGATGCCGGAGAGCACGCCCGCGCGCATCGTGGAGAGAGCGCGCGAGGACGGCGCCGAGGTGATCCTCGTGCCGACGATCGCGGAAGCGTTCGCGCTGACGGAGGAGCGGCGCGCGCAGGGCCAGGCGGTGATCCATCCTTACGACGATCAAGCGGTCATGGCCGGCCAGGGCACAATCGGCTTCGAGCTCCTGGAAGATATCCCCGATCTGGAGACGCTCATCGTCTCGATCGGCGGCGGCGGCCTCATCGCCGGCGTCGCTTCAGTCGTCAAATCGCTTCGCCCCAGTGTGCGCGTCTACGGCGTGGAGACGGAAGGCGCCGATGCGATGCGCAAGGCGCTCGATGCGGGAAAGCCCGTCACGCTGCCGGCCATCACCTCGATTGCCAAGACCTTGGGCGCGCCGTACGTCTCGCCGAGCACGTTGGAAGCGGTGCAACGATACGTGGAGGACGTCGTGGTCGTCAGCGACGCGCAAGCCGTCGACGCGATCGTCACCATTCAGGATGCGCTGCACGTGCTTGCCGAGCCGGCTGCCTCGTGCTGCCACGCGGCGCTCGTGTCGGGCCTGGTGCCGAGGGCCAAGGAAGGGACCACCGCCATCCTCGTTTGCGGCGGAAACGTCAGCTTGGACGACGTGGCGGCGTGGCGCGCCGAGCTGCGAGTCTAGGAGTCTGTGGTTTCGATGGGGTCGTTTCTGGTCGCGCTGGTGGTCTGCGCGTTGGCCTTCGGCGGCCTTGGGTACCTCGCCGACCTGCAATTGGCCGGTTGGGACCCGGAAAGCGTGTCCGGAGTCGTTTCCACCATGCAAACCGTCAGCGTAGCCGGAACGATCGTCGTCGCCTTGCTTTGGTCGATTCGCGGTCTTCGTCCGGCCGCCGCGTTTGTCTTCGGCTTCGCGGCCGGCGTCCTTGCGACGGGACCCGTCTTTGCCTCGCTGGCCCTCGAGGGGCGCATCCCGCACCTGTAATTTCGGGTTATGGGGTTCGTCATTCGTCCCTAATGATGAAGACTCTCTGACGAAAGAGCTTGCCCGCAGCCGGGTTTTCTGCTACTTTAGTCAGAGCCAAAGGGTTTGAGTCTCTCGGTTTTGTGGTTGCGATCCTAGCTGACGTAGACGATCCCCGGCGACACCAATTGCTAGTCAGACTAAGGATACGATCCACATGTACCAAGATGAGACTTTGACCTGCGTCGATTGCGCGCGTCCATTCGCGTTCAGCGCCGGTGAGCAGGAATTCTTCGCCCAGAAGGGCTTCACGAATAAGCCGTCGCGTTGCCCCGATTGCCGGGCCGCCCGTAAGGCACAACGTTCCGGTGGCGGCGGCGGCGGCGGCAGCTACGGTGGCGGACGTCCCCAGCGCGAGATGTACACCGTGACCTGCAGCCGTTGCGGGAATGAGGCGCAGGTGCCTTTCCAGCCGCGGGGCGACCGCCCGGTCTACTGCCGCGACTGCTTCCAACCGGCCGCGCGCTACTAAAGCCGCGATCGGTTCGAAGATCACCATGGGGGGGGGGTGGCTACGGCCGCCCCCTCGTCGTTCTCATAGGCCGAGCATGTCCTCAAGGCGCGCTTTGACGGCCGGCCACTCGTCATCGACGATGCTGAACATCGCGCTGTCGCGGATGAAGCCGTCGTGGGCGCGAATCATGTGCTTGCGCAGCACGCCTTCGCGTTTCGCGCCGATGCGTTCGATGGCGTTCTGCGAGCGCACGTTGCGCGCATCGGTCTTCAGCTGCACGCGCACGGCGCCCAGCGCCTCGAAGGCGTGGCGCAACAGCAGATACTTGCACTCCGTGTTGACGGCCGTTCGGCGCGCGGAGGCGCCCAGCCACGTCCAACCGATCTCCAGCCCGCGGTCGGCGCGACGAATGTCCAGGTATCGCGTGCTGCCGACGGCACGGCCGCTCGCGCGGTCGACGATGGCGAACGGGATCTCGTTGCCGCTGCGCGCGTTGACCTGCGCCTTTTCCACGAACGACTTCGCGTCGTCGAGCGACTGGAACGGCGGGATCGGCATGTAGAGCCAAATCTCCGGCTCACGACCGGCTTCGAGAAGATCGGGAGCGTGGGCGAAAGCGAGCGGCTCGAGGCGCGCGCGCGCCCCTTCGAGCGTCACGGCCCAAGGGTCGAAGGATCGAAGTTCGCTCGCCATCGGTCGTTACTCGCCTCGTTCTTTGAGCGCCCGTCCGCTCGGGACGGAGTGGAGCCAAGGGACCTGCACTTCGGCAGGAGGAGAGCGTGCCCTTCGCTCGTTTCCGGCAACTGGGAGAAGGGAACGCTAAGGATTGTTATGAGAGAAGAGCTCGGGACGAATCCCTCGCGCCGGACGGTCGTGGCCTGGATGCTCGCGATCGGGACGGCGGCCGTGATCCCCACGGCCGCGTACGCGGCGCGCGGTGGAGATTTCTATGGCTACATCGTTCACGTGTCGACGGAGAACATCAAGGTCTACGATCCAAAGTCGAAGCAAACGTTGAGCTTCGTGATCGTGCCGAAGTTCAAGAACATCGTGAGCTCCGACGGAAAGACGACGTATCAGATGGCCCAGCTCAAGCGGAACATGTATGTCGACGTCCGTTACGACCAGAACGCGATGGGCATCCGTCACGCCGACAAGATCACCGTGCTGCGCGCTTCCGGCCAGCCGGTGAAGTCGATGAAGAGCTAGCGGCCGGGCCCGGCGCCGCTAGCTCAGGCCGAGAGCGTCGCGCGCCTCGGCCACGACGCCGGTGAGCACGCCGTCATCGAACGGCGATTTGAGATTCGCGCCGCGCGCCAGCGCCTGAAACGGCGCCTCGCCGCCGCGCGCGCACAGCGCCACGTAATCATCCAGCGCGCTGCGGTAATCCTTGCGAGAACGGGCCCAGAACTGCAGCGCGCAGCATTGCGCCAGCGTGTAATCGATGTAGTAGAACGGCGAGAGATAGATGTGGCGCTTCTCTTGCCAGAGGCCACCGGCGGCGGGGTGCTCCAGATCGCCGTACTGCCGCCACGGCAGGTAGCGCCGCTCCACGTCCTTCCACATCTCGTGACGCTCGGCGGGCGTGGCGTCGGGATTCGCGTAGACGAGGTGCTGGAAGTGGTCGACGGCTACGCCATAGGGCAGGAAGAGGAACGCGTCGGAGAGGTGCTCGGCGCGAAAGCGGCCGGCCTCGTCGCCGAAGAAGCGCTCCATCTGCGGGTGCGCCAAGTACTCCAGGCTCATGGAGTCGATCTCCGCCGACTCGTACGTCGGCCAGAGATAGTCGGTGAGGATCTGGTTGCGGCTGCGATAGTTCTGGAAGGCGTGCCCCATCTCATGGACCAGCACTTCCACGTCGTGCGAGGTGCCGTTGAAGTTGCCGAAGATGAACGGCATGCCGATGGTGGGGAAGCTGGTACAGAAGCCGCCGCCTGCCTTGCCGGGACGGTTCTCCATGTCGATGAAATGCCGGGCGACCATCGCCTCGAAGAAGTCGGCAAGCTCCGGATGCATCGCCGCGAACGCCTCTTGGCAGCGATCGAGAATCCATTCGAGGTCGCCCTTCGGGCGGGCATTGCCGCGCGGATCGCTCATCCGCTCGTCCCAGAACTTCGGATCGCCGATGCCCAGGCGCTTGGCGCGTTCTTGGATGATCCGGCTCGCCAGCGGCACGACGTCGGCGGCGATCTGATCGCGATAGCGCTCGACGTCGCGCTGATCGTAGTCGATGCGGTGCATCCGCTTGTAGCCCAGGCCGATGTAGTTCTCGTAGCCGAGCTTGCGCGCCATCTGATGGCGCAGCTTCACCAGCTCGTCGAAGATGCGGTCGAGCTCCTCACGGTGAGCGGCGTAGAAGCTCCAAAAGGCGCGCTCGGCGCGATGACGCGACTCGCGATCGGCGTCTTCGCGGTACGGCGCCAGGCCCGCCAAGTTGAGATGCTTGCCCTCGAACTCGATGTCGGCCGAGGCGATGAGCTCCGTGTATTGCGCGCTGAGCTTCGACTCTTGCACCAGCTCTTGCTCGATCGCCGGCTCGAACGCGGTGACGTCGGCCTCCCAGAGCGCGAATGCCGTGGAGCCGAACGTGCGCTCCAACTGCGGGCGCTGCGGATCGGCCAAGAGCCGGCGCTTGAGCTCGACCTCGAGCGACGTCAGACGGGGAGAGAGCTCGTCGCAGTAGTCGCGGGCGGCCTTGTACTCCGCATCGCGCGAGTCTTGCTCGAACTTGAGATGGACGTAGGACTCCCACGTGCTGAGCCTGCGACGCAAGCCGTCCCAGCGGCGGATTGCGGCTTCCCGGTCTTCCGGCGTCTTGGCGGCGTCGAGCGCGGCCGTGATGGCGGCGTACTCGTCGCGCACGCCCTCGTAGGTTGGCGTCTCGATGCGGATGTCGGAGAAGTCGAGCGCGGTCTGCTGCATGGTCCAACCGCTACGAGAGCGGTCCGGAATCCCCCTTCAATCTTGCCGCGGTTCCCGTTCGTTTGATTCCATGCGAATATCATGCGCGATCGTGATGTCCGCGCCGTCGGGTGGAGTGACGAGATCTTCCAAGACGATGTCGACCATCCGTCCGGCGAAGTGCTCCAACATCTCCGGATGCCATAACGTGGAGATTGGATGGCCGCACTTGCGGCAAGAGATCACGTAGACTTCATAGCTGACGCCATCGGCAGGCATGCGCGTGCCGCGCAATTCGAGTGGAAGATGACATCCGGGGCATTTCGGGGGTATCGGAAAAGCGGTCATGATACCCTTCAGCGGCTTGTCACTAAGAGGAGCGACAGGGGGAAGCGCTATGGGAAGGATAGCGCGTGCTGAACATGCGGTCCCACCGCACGATGTAAAGAACCTGTAAAGCGTCGTCGTCGAGACGGCTATGCCATCATTGATTGCCGAGCGCGTCGAGAAAGCTTAAGAGAGCATTCCAGTTCTCCGCGGCGCCGCGAGGATCGGCGTCGACGCGCAGCGTGGATGAGCCGTGCGTCCCCTCGTGCGGGCGGTACTGCACCTTGCGTTCCGATGGAGAGGCGGCGAGAATCGACGCTGCTACGGATTCCTCACGATCGCTCGACGCGGAGTCGACGAAGATGGGAAGGCGGATCCGCGCCGCCGCTTGATGCACGATCGAGTCGTCCTTGAAGTACTCGCCGGGCGAGAAGGCGACCAGCGCGGCGACATCGTGTGGATGGCGGGCGGCGAGCAAGAAGGCGAGGGACGCGGAGTAGCTGCTGCCCCAAAGGATGATCGACGTGCCGGGCACGTTCGCTTTCGCCCACGCGAGGGCCGCCTCGACGTCCGGAAGCGCGTCGAGAAACGGCGTGGGATCGCCGCCGTTGCGCTTGACCGTTTCGTTGTCGCGTCCCCATGCCGGGGCGCCGCTGCGCTGATCGATCGCGAGACAGTCGTAGCCGTGCGCGACGAGCGTTGGGATGATGGACTCATACTCGCCGTAGTTGGAGCGCGCCATGTGGAAGAGCAAGATGACGCCCTTCGTGGTCTTTGCGGCTTGCGACGGCGAGAACGTTGCGTAGACGCGCACGCCGTCCGCGGCGGTGAAGACTACCGGTTGCGCTGCGGCGCCGCGGAGCGGGATGGACGCCAGCACGACGGCGGTGATCCATGCGATGAAGCGAATGGCCATGGGCCTGCCCTCCATAGCCATTCTAGCACCCAACGCGCGCGTGTCAGTCGATCATTCCAAGATCCGTCTTCACGCGCGACATGTCCGCGCTCAAGCCCGCCCACGCGATCCTCCAAGTCACTCGTACGGCTTCCGAGGGCGGAGATTCTGTCGTCGAGTCTGGCCAAGCGGCGATCCACCTGGGCGAAGCCGGCACGCAATCGGGATTCGTATCCGTGCGTAGGTCTGAAGCATCGCTGAATCGAGATGCTTCAGGGATTGCTCATGCGGGCTCGTTACCGTCGTTGCACCAACGTAACGAAGGGGTAACGCATGTACGCTCGGATTCTCACAGCATCGATCATCGCTTCAATCGCGCTCGCCGCATGCGGAGGCGGCGGGATCGGAGGCGGGGGCTATCACGCGGTCACGCCGCCCGTCACGGCGACGCCGACGCCGGTGCCGCCGGGCCCCAATCCCGCGCCGTCGCCCGGGGCGGCTCCGGCATCCGCCGCGCAAATTCTCGGAGCGCCGGGATGGACCGATCCATCTTCCGGGATGACGCTCTACGTCTTCGCCGCCGACCAGCCTGACGTTTCGAACTGCAACGGCGGTTGCGCCGCCATCTGGCCGCCGTTGATGGCCGGCGCGGGCGCGCAAGCGACGGGTGGATTCACGGTCATCACTCGTGCCGACGGCTCACGCCAGTGGGCGTACAAGCATCAGCCGCTTTACCGGTTCTCGGGCGATAGCATGCCCGGAGATGCGCACGGTGACGGATTGTTGCTCAACGGCGGCATCTGGCATGTAGCAAGGCCGTAGTCTCCACGTGCCCGTCCGCGGAAGGCGATGGCTCAATCGGCAACCTCCGACAGCCTTCGCGGCCGCAGACGTCTCATGCGTTCTTCCACCTCTTGTAGGTCGAAGCGCTTGGGATCGAAGCGGCCGCCGGCCCACTCGAGCATCCTGCGATGGTCCTCGTGGCGCGGATCCCCGATGATGGCGCCACCGTCGCCGAAATCGTAGTCGTGGATGAACGCATCACCGCACGAAGCGACGAGGTCTCGGAAGCGCTTGGTGCGCTCGTCGCGCGTGTCGTCGTCCCACTCCGGGTCTGGGACGCCGTAGCGCTCTCGTCCCGAGAGGCCGATGTCGAGAGCCGGCGCCCCGCGCTACAATGGGAGCGCAGCGCTCCAGGCGTGGGCGTTGAGCTTCGAGTGCCTCGGAAGGAGGGGGAGCATGGCTGAGGAGTTCCAGCGTTCGCTCGACGTCGAGTTTCAGGTCCTCACGGAGGACGTCGCCGATCTGCGCGACCGACTCTTGACGGACGGCCGAGGGCTGCTCGCCGACGTCGCCGGCACGGCGCGCGAGCAGAGCCGCTATATCGCTCGAGACGTCGAGAAGTTCATGAGCCGCGCCGAGACGATCATCGAGCGCATCGAGGCGCTGCTCGAGACGTTGAGATCGCTTCGCGGCGCTGAGGCGACTGTGCAGGTCCGCAGCACCGGTCTCTCGATCCAGGCGATGATCAACATCCTCGAGATCCAGCTCGAGTGGTTGAGCGAGGAGCTTGCGCGCCTCCAAAGCATGGAGGTCGCCGGCGGCGCGCCGTCACCCCCGCGAGGGCCCACGCTTCTCCAGCGCGCGTGGAGCTGGATCAAGAGCGTCGGGGCGCTCATCAAACGCATCAGCGCGACGCTCTGGCAAATCATCGCGCGGTTGCTGACGCCCAAGGAATGGACGCTCAAGGGCGACATCGGCACGGGTTTCCTCGGCCTCGCCAACGCCGGCATCGAGATCACCTTCGGCCCGTGAAGAAGCCGCCCCGGCCCGCGATAGCTCGCGGACACGTTGAGGATGAACTTGCCGATCGGCGATGGTCGGTTGGCTATCCTAAGATGTACTTCACGCGTGGAATGCCGCGCTCGAGGCCGCTCCACGCCACCGGTCCGGTTTTCCAAGGTAGAGACTTTGCCGTCGCGTCTGGCCAGGGGCTACAATGCAAGCCGGTGGCCGGGCCAGAGCGCGAGCGAGGGGAATAGCCAGCGTTCACCCAAGTAATCTGACCGTAGCGAAGTGAGGCATATCAAATCGGTAACGTATCCGTGCCCCGTCTGCCGCTCTCTTTGTGTTAGATCGTTGACGATAAAGCAACAGTGGCCACCCGCCAGCGATGCTGGAACCCTTCACCGCATGCAGGGCCAGCGTCGACGTGATACGGATTGTGAGCTTGCGGTTCGCAGGGAGCTGCATATGCGCGGATTTAGGTTTCGCGTTGACATGGCGCTACCTTCGAATCCCCGGTATAAAGCCGATATTCTTTTTCCGGCGCAGCGCATCGCAGTCTTCATAGATGGGTGCTTTTGGCATTTCTGCCCGCTGCATGGTGAAGTACCGAAGCGAAATGCGGCGTGGTGGTATGAAAAGTTCCTCAACAACAGGCGAAGAGATGCGCTGGCCACCAAGCTATACATCTCCGAAGGATGGCGAGTACTTCGTTTCTGGAGCCACGAACACCATACATCCGTAGCGGACCGGATCGCCGAGGAAATCCGGAGGGCGGCTCCGTGTAATCCTGGCCCCCGCCGAAAGCAGCATAGCGCTCGGCCAGGGAACTAAGCAGGTATTGGAAAATCTTCTCCCCAAGCATGCGATCCCCAAAGCTAACCGCTATTGATTTGTTTGCGGGCGCGGGTGGTGCGTCACAGGGCCTGAAGGATGCCGGCTTCACAGTTCTCGCCGCCGTGGAGAATGATCGCTTTGCGGCGGAGACTTACCGCAGGAACCATCCAAGAACGCTTCTGGTCGAGTCGGACATCGTTACCGTCTCGCCGTCTAAACTGCGAATCAAGCTTGGCCTCCGCCGAGAAGCTCTCACACTGCTCAAGGCGTGCCCGCCGTGCCAAGGATACTCGTCGATCGGGAAAATGGATATTAGCGATCCGCGCAATGATCTGGTGGCCGAGATGGTCCGCTTTGCCGTTGAATTCCTCCCCAAAATCGTGTTGTTAGAAAACGTTCCTGGGCTAAGACGCGACCAGCGCTTTAAGGATGTGCTCCAGGCCTTAACGGAGCTTGGCTATGTAGTGCGAGAGTACATCTTAGACGCCAGAGATTTTGGCGTGCCTCAGCGCCGACGCCGACTTATCGTAGTAGCTGTTAGGGATCGGCGCCGTTCGGTGCTGCCTGCTGACTTAGTTTCCCTGTTGGACAAGCGGTTCTTTCGTGGCAAGCCGACGCTGCACAAGATCTTTTCCTACGATAAGACGCGTGCGGCTAGACGGGATCCATTACAAAAGAAGTTACCAACGCGTGCCGATGTCGATGCGCGCATAAGAGCCATTCCGGTAGGTGGCAATCGCAAACACTTACCAGCCGACCTGGTTCTTCCTTGTCACGCGCGACTTCGATCCGCCGCGGTAGCATCATACGGGCGAATCGACCTCGGCGCCGTTGCACCGACGATGACGACCCGTTGCACTACTCCAGCTTGTGGCTCATTCATTCACCCGACGGAACCAAGACCTATTACGCTTCGAGAGGCTGCCCTAATACAGACATTCCCTCGAAAATATGTTTTCGCGGGTGGACGAACCCAGATCGAACGTCAAATCGGAAATGCTCTTCCCGTACGAATGGCCAGGGGGTTGGGCCTCATCGCCCTAAAGATGCTACGTAATCGACGTTAGCTCAGTGTTCGGCCTGGCGCTAGCTGCTGCAGGAAAACGCATGGACGGCATAGCGGGCCGAGACGTAAAGCTATGAACGACCGTTACCTGGCGTCAGGAGTGTCGGCGCCGGGATTAGACGGACCCAGTCTAGTCGCGTTAAGGCGAACCCATCCGGCGCTTGAGTTTCCCCTGTACCCGCGCTCTTCCAACTCATCGAAGATCCGCTCGGCGGTCCAGTGACGCTTAATCGGGTCTGCCAACCACTGGGCAATGATGTCATGGAAGGCTGCGAGTTTGACGCCTTTGGCCCGCCGACGTTTCCCCGCTGGGTGGGGCCGCACTACGCAGCGCCCGTCGCACGGCGTTGCGGCTGATGCCCAAGAGGGCGGCGACCTTCCGGATGCCTAGGCCTTGCATCCGCACGGTATGGATTTCCATCCACCTCTCCGAACGACTCAGGGGGTCCTGCTTCGCGCTGGTTGGTGTCGTTACTCACCAGTTCGCGAGGGGGGCTGCTTGCTGTTCCGGGCACCGGCCCGGCTCGGGGGTGGGTCCGCCTTAACCCGCCCGGGAGTGGGTTCATCGTATCCCGGCGCTGACAAGGAGAAATGTGCGTGTACCTATGAGTATAATAGCGATGGTCGGAAATCCACAAGGGGGCCCATCGTAGACTCAAGAGGCGCAATCTAAAAGACCGACTGCCCATCCAAACAGCTATCGCATGAAGGGCTGTGAAGTGTCGATTCACTACGGTTCGATTCCTATAGCTATTTTCTTTGCAATTATGGACAAATGAATCATGGGGTTTCGTTTCGAGCGCCGTTGACCCTTGACGAGCTCTCGCGGAGAGGGTTGCTCTGGCATGGAAATCAGTGCATCCCGTTAAACCAGCTTGACGCTTCTTTATGTACTGATGTGTATAGTGCCTTTCGCGCATGCCAGAGCAAATTATATGTGTACCCCATACCGTCGTACACCCTTCCGCCGCTGCTTGTTGCCGCTCTAATCGTCAATACGTTCGGGAGGTTAGAGCGCAAGGATCTTGTACCGCGGCTACTGTTTTACACAGGAATTGATGGAAGGGATATCTATCGCGAGTTGGGCATCGGACCCCAACGCGAAAAAATTTCTGAAACGTTCGGATTTATTCGGCTGGACAGTTTGGGCTTGCCCATTGATAAGGTAAAGCTAACATCTTCTCACGCTTTAGTGGTCACCGGCCACTGTACGCTTCCAAGAGACGTTGGCTATCGGCCGGATGTCGTAGTCGTTGACGCGAAAGCGTTTGATGTATCGGCGTTGGCGGAACTGCTAGCCGCTGCACGGAAGCGCTGGCCACACTGTTGCATCTATGCGGTTACGGGCGATCCGCTGACACCCCTTCTGAAGATATCGTCCGAGCAAGGGTGGCGCATTGCCGACATGCTTCGATCGGCGCCAAATATTCCGCATCCACCAGCCGATCCTGCATTTGGCTCAATTGCCATTCAGTTGAATAACGCCGCAGCTGGAGTTCGATGGCGTATCCATATCGTTGCCGGAGCACCATCCGAATCATGGCATGAACTTAATGATCTCACTGAGCTAGCTAAGAAAAACGCCAAGACATCTCAGACGGCGCGCCTTTTCCTTTTTGCGTGCAAATGGCTAGCGAGCCTTTCTGTCTTGCCGTCTGAGTACGAAAAGTATCGTATGCAGAGCATGCGGTCATTCGAAGATCTGATCGCCGACCTCCGCGGTGTAGCTCGATATGAAAGTCGAACCGCACGGCTGATTGCTGGAGGCTCTTCTCTACTAGAGACGATTCGCGAAGATCTGGAGCACAGCAATCACAAGCGCGAATGCTTGTTTGAGCGCCTACGGGACTGCTATTACGGCAGAAAAAGTGTTACCGTTCTTGTACAAAGACCTGGAATGCGCTCAGTGATATCACAGACCGTGCGGGCCGCGCTACCGGAATATGCCGATATGTCGAACAACGGGCGCTTGGCATTCCTTTCCGTGTCGCAGATCCCCACCGCAAAACCCTGCGATACATTGCTAGTTCCAGGCGTGCTGGCGAGCAATTCGTTATGGTCGCTAAGGACCGCGATAGCGATAGATGCACGCATTCTCGCATATCGCATCGAGTGTCACCTGCAAGAGTGGTGCCTGAAGGAGGTAGGCGTGCTCGATGCTCGGGAGACCGCCATGGAGGAGCGTGCTAAAGAACCGAACATGTTCTCAGAAGCAGACGTAGATGATGCAGAGTTAGCAATAGACCTAACTTTTTTGCTGCGATACGATGATGATATCGAAAATGTACCAGTGAAGACATCGGGGAGCGAAACGGAAGGGCCGAAACGGCTAATATTTTTCGAAGACGGTTCTTCTGTGCTCGTGGGAGACAACAGCATCGTGCAGGTTGTCGTGGAGGGTGATGAACCCGTCCAATCCCGGCTCGTACGTAGCATCGAGCCTGGAGATGTCGTGGTGGTAGTTAACGGCGAGGTACGGCAATCTCTTTTCGAAGTCTTGCGCGACCGGGTCGACGGGCACACGAGCCTCGCGCATGCATTAGAAATTGTCAAAGCGTTTCAACATGCCCTAAAAGCCTATTTCGACGCATCCGGTCAGACAATAGAAGAACTTCATGCCACGCTCGTCCAGCATGGATCGAGCATCATGTGCGCAACGTCAGTCATGCAGTGGGTGGAAGGGATCCGATTCGGGCCCAGCGACCCTGTAGATATTAGCCGCTTGGGTCAAATATTGAATATTGACTTATTTTGCAAACGTTATGCCGAGTTCTACCGGGCCATGCAGCGGGTGCGTATTGCGCATCGTGAGTTGGGCAAGATTTTGGGCAAAGTAGTCCGCCGGGCATACCGAGATACAGACAGTGCCTCGGTGAAGTTCGTGGTCGAGGGGGAGACGGTCGTCCTTTATGACGTGCTGGAGGCCGTGTCGTTGAAGCGGGTCACAGAGACGAGGAGTGCAAAATAGCATGTCAGAGCTACAGGCCGAAGATTATAGCCGGTTCGCAGAGTTTCTTGCGAAGCGCATCATCGATAGAGCAAGCGGCCGTGCTATGCCGCCGGATTCGGTAGATGGTGAGGTTCTAACTCATAGACCGGCCGACGTGTTCTTCATCGGGTCGGTTGGTCCCGAGGCGGCGCTCGATGATGCGCGAGCGAACACCGCGCCGCCTGGAATGGGGTTAGAGTTCTTTACGAGACACCTTGGCCAAATACGAGTATTCGGCTCGTTTACCTGCTTTATATTAGAGCCACCGGACTACAATATATGCGTCGCGCATGCGAAAGACACGAGCGATATTGAGTTCGATCTGCCGATTACGCTAAGGCGGCGCGCTTGCAGCTATGATGAGTGTATTGACCTAAAGCTGGGAACGCAAAATCGCCGCCTCACCCTTCCAGCCGATTTACCGGGAAACAGGTACGGGGCGCCATTCCAGTCTAATTTCTACCGGCTACCTCGTGCCGTACTATCCTCGCCCGCTGAATATAATGAAGCGCTATTCGCGTTGACGAAGGTCCCTCCTGCACTAAAACTCGCTGCGAGCGTGGTCGTAACCGTAGCGGAGGATCCGCTACGCGGTTTTAGGGTTCAGGTGCGGTTCGTCAACCAGAGCGTAAACCCGCGGTGGCAAGCGACACCCAAGCTCATTCGTAGAATCGACCGGTATGAAGAGCCATTTCTCTTTGATGTCAATCTCACAGTTAACTTAGGAGATTGCCCCCTGGAGCCGACATACCTTGAGCTTGATGCGGCGGACTTTCGTTATGACAATCGGCTGTTCGTCGATGGATTTAATGCTGCCGCTGAGTACAACGCGGCTGAAAACAGCGTGCGAACCCGATACGCCCCTATTGCTCGACAGCGCCGCGTGCAGCACCGGACCGGCCAGGAGGATTTCCAATTCACTCGCTTCGCGCGCGATCCTCTTAAGCAATTGAGGATCCTCTTTGCCGAGATGAGGCAGTACCAACAGGAGTGGCTGCCATCAGCGAACCCCGATCCCAACAAACGCGAGGCGGAAGAAAAAGACCGGGAGCGGTTTGGCCAAGAGGTCTTGCGGTTTGAGCGTGGACTGCACACGCTCGAAACCAATACGCAAGTCCGGAATGCATTTCAATCCACGATGGATACGTTCGCGAGAGTCTGGGCGACACGCGACTCCAAGGGCGTTATGGGCTGGAGGCGCTTCCAGATGGTTTTCATTGTGTCGCTCATCGGAGGCTTGTCCGGCCGTGCCAGTGGTGATTACACCGACCTCGCTATCGTTGACATCTTATGGTTTCCAACCGGCGGCGGCAAAACGGAGGCCTATCTCGCCATCATGATTTGGCAAGCCTTCTTCGACCGCCTACGGGGAAAATCAGCCGGCGTCACAGCAATGATGCGATTTCCCCTACGGCTGCTAAGCTTGCAGCAGATGCAGCGGGTTATCGAGGCTGTTGCCTGCGCCGAAGAAGTTAGAAGAAGCGACCCGGCGTACAATGGTGATCCCTTTACCGTTGGTTTTTTGGTTGGAAATAATGCGACGCGGAATAAGCTTTCGGATAGTGACGTAAGACAGATAGAGGAGCAGCTTTCGCTACCATTCGGAAAACGCCTGGACTGGGTCCGCCGCCACAGGGTTGTGTCTGAATGCCCGTTCTGCCACAAGGCAACTGTAGATATTCGAATCGATCCAGGGAACCGACTGGTACATTACTGTATCGACACCAAATGCAAAAAAACGTTGCCTCTTTTGATCATTGACGACGACATGTACAGGTATTTGCCGACTGTACTGGTCGGTACAATCGACAAGCTTGCACTAATTGGTCAGAACGTTAGGTGGCGGCAGCTTCTTGGCTTCGTCGATTGTTATTGCAGCGCACATGGCTATAGTTCCGGTGGTAAATGCCAGGTATACGGGTGCAAAAGTTCTGTTTCCCGCGTTCAACTGACAGACGCTGCGCCGGCAATAGAAATCCAAGACGAGCTGCACTTGTTGCGCGAGGAGCTAGGAGTAGTAGCCTCTCATTATGAGACTGTAGCGCATGCGATCGCGGCAAAGCATGGCATCGCGCCCATAAAGGTTATCGCTTCGACAGCAACCATTCAGGAGCATATGCGTCATTCGCGTGCGTTATATGCTCGCGACAGTCGCCAATTTCCGGCGCCAGGTCCAACGCTCACGTCGTCATTCTATGCGGATGTTCAGCCGTACGACCAACGACTGTTCGTCGGAATAATGCCCCGTCGATTGACACACATAAATGCCCTGATGCAGCTGATGCAGATTGAGCATGAGCTCTTGCAATCGCTAAGGAATCGTTCGATACGGCAAACGATCGTGTCAGATGATGTACTCGACGAGCTACTGGACTACTACGAGGTTGTAGTAACATATACCCTTCGCCGCATCGACCAGGACAGAGTCGATAGCTCGATCGACTCACAGGTCAACACATATCTCGAGCAGCACGGACTCCGGCTGATTCACAACCAACCGATGACTGCCAATACGACAACAGAGGAAGTTGCAAGCATATTGGATTCCTTAGAAAACCCTCCGCGATCAATTGAAACGCGAATCAACTCAATCACCGCCACTAGCATGATTTCGCATGGAGTAGATGTCGACCGGTTAAATTTAATGAACTTTTTTGGCATGCCTTTTTCCACCGCAGAATATATCCAATCCAGTAGTCGTGTAGGAAGAAAAGTGTGCGGGGACGTGTTTGTCGTTTATCAGGCACATAAAGAACGTGAACGGAGCAATTACCAGCGCTTCTTAAAGTATCACGAATTTCAGAATCTCTTTGTTGAACCGGTTCCCCTCAACCGGTGGGCAAGTCGCGGGCTGCATTTCACTGCACCAGGCCTAATTATGGCAGCTATCTTTGGGCTGTTCGGCGACCGCTGGTCCGGCACCAACAGAAAGTCCTTATGGCTGGCTAAAGAAGTGCTGAAAGCGTTTGATCAGAGAGCTTTCTGGAGCGAGGAAATCGCTACAAACCTTGCCGACGCATTGCACGCAGAAGCGCCCGACAAGAAGCGTATTGAGGAGGAACTTCAAGCCGTTATCGTAGACGCTCTCGACCGAGCCAGGCTGGCTGACTCAAAGAAGGGATTTGGTGAATGCATGTCGCCCAAACCAATGCAGAGCCTTAGGGATGTCGAGCAGAGTTTCAACATCGATGTATTGGGGCCAAATATGTGGTTAGTAGAGGGAGAGTAGGGTGGAACGATCGTCATCACAGATACTTTTCAATTATCTTCCTGGCAAGACGTTCGATCATGAAACATATCGAGTGATATGTCGTGTCGACCGAGTTGACGGTGAGCGACTGGAAGAAATTGATCGCGAGACACTCGTCAGACGTGTGAACGCGAAGTTGGAAGCGGCCATCGCTGCCCGTAATTCAGTCGTAAATTTTGACGAGCGGAGCAGGCGCGATCCATCAGCGTGGACCATTAAGCGACCAACACAGGTGGTTGCCCGCGTATTCCCCTTGTTGTTGCAGTGTCGCTTAGGATGCAAGAGAGTTTATTCACTCAACGAGGACGGCAGTGGGCCACGAAATCGTGTATGTCCCCATTGTCAGAAGCGTTTAACCCAAGTACAGCAGATTCTTTTCCATGAATGCGGCACCATTCGCTCCTTAGAAGTACCCGCGTGTCCTCGACATGGGCGCGGGAACATTGCGCTAGACGACCGGGGCAGTCTATCGACCTCAGATTGGCGTTGGCTATGTAAGGCGGCTGGATGTAACCAGACTGTGAATCGGTCGCTTACGCGCCGCTGCGACTGTGGCACATATCGCAACACCCTGTTGCGAACGGACCTCTATCGTTCAAGCCATGTTTTCCGACCGTTGAAAGAGCAGATAATCGATTTTCCGGTACGAGAACGACGATTGTTTGCGGAGAGCTCTAACGCTGCCGAGGCAACAATAGCGGCGTTCCTTGGTGTCGCTGAAGACCAGATTCGATTCGAAGAGCAATCCACGACACAACAGGAGGCGGAGGAAAAGTTGCTTGCATCGCTGAGCGCGGACCTCGCCGAAAAGTTACGTGGCGAGCTGGAGCAAAAAAGGCAGTCATTACCGAGCCTTTCAGATCAGGTAAGTCACTATTTCGAGAATTCGGCAAAACCGGACGTCGTAGAAGAAACGCTCGATTTTGTAGTTGCTAAGCGTGGGGTTGGCTTCGCTCCGTGGCAAGACATTGTCGAAGATCCAGCCCTACAAGGCCGGATCTCGTCGGCGCTTGAGGGTAGCGGCATATCGCAGGTACATTTCTCTCCGAAGTTTCCCACATCGGTGGTGGTCTATGGATATTCCCGTGGAGGAAGCGACACTGGAAACGCAGCTATTTTGGGATTCGGTCGCGAAGGCGATCGACACGTTATGTACGGAAGTGAAAATCGGTCCGACGCTGTACTGGTTGAGCTTTCACCCAAGAAGCTGCTGAGTTGTGTTGGTATCGATGAACTAGATCCGGTACGTGCTAAAGCGCGAGTCGCGTCCCTCGTCGCCACGCGAGATCCGAAGGGGATTACAGTCCGGTCAATTGTCCACACGTTTGCGCACGCTTTTCTCAAAGCAGTGAGCGTGTGGTCGGGTTTAGATTCAAATTCCTTGGCTGAGTATTTATTTCCGGCTGCTGGCGCGTTTGCTGTTTACGAGATTGTCGGAGCAGGCATATCGATGGGCGGCATGAAACGAATGGTTGACAAGCATCTTGTCAGTGTCGTTGAGGAATTCTTGCGCGTCCTTTCATCATGCACGTACGATCCAGCCTGTATAGAGAGACTCGGCGCCTGTTTCGCTTGCGTTCATTTGGCAGAGATAAGCTGTCAGGACTTTAACAACGGCTTGGACCGACGCTTGCTGGTGGGCGATTCGGGATATCTTCGTGATCTCCCGGCCTAGGGTTTTCTTAGACAGTGGAGTGACCCCGCCGTTTCTAGACAATGAGTGATGTTATTCGGGCCTCGTCTCGTTTCCGCCATGCCGCGGAAGTGAGATAGCCGAGACTCGAGTGCGGTCGTCGGTTGTTGTAGTGGTCGACCAAGGCCGTGACGGTGGCGATCACTTCGTCGATGGTCGCGAAGCGGTGCTGCCACACGCATTCGCGCTTGAACGTCTTGTGGTATGCCTCTGACGTGAGCCCCAGAGTTAGGCCACCGATTCTTGTGGAGGTGGCGTAGTGTCGAGTGCGGCGGCGAACTCTTCCGGCGTCAGGTTTCCGAGGGAGCTGTGTGGCCGATAGCGGTTGTAGTCATCCAGCCAA